>Ga0209052_1000016_pt1 | contig 131196 bp, 120 predicted proteins | sample WorMetHEROISLAND_2_FD_187409 | JGI IMG/M metagenome (GOLD analysis project Ga0209052, IMG submission 187409) | Marine gutless worms symbiont microbial communities from Max Planck institute for Marine Microbiology, Germany - Olavius sp. 4 HERON... | ecosystem: Host-associated > Annelida >...
GCTCCTTTCCACCTCCGGTCGTAGAATTGATCGCTTTCAATCCTCTATACCAGAGATCGGCTCAAGGGGGTCAATTTTGGGTTGTCGTTTGGACTCTCAGGGGGTCAGTTTTAGGTTAGCATAACCAGATGCAGATGCACGAAACGCTCTCTCCAAAATAATGGATGAACTATTAAGTGATCTTGATACTCCTGAACAGGTAGAGGAAGCTCTGGGCCAGGTTATGGAGGGAGAAACCCTTGAAGGTCTATTAAGTAAATTTTTTGGGTATCATCTTTATGAACAATTTTGCCGGGTTTTTTACGAACGATTGGCAAGTAGGGTTGGCCAATCGAATGCTGACTTATATATGAATAGCATATTTGACACTATAAAATCAGCTTTAGATTTGATGACATCTGATAGAGATTTAAGTCAAATAGATTGGGCAGGCGTTGAAGGCCAAAATATTGTGGACCAAATCCTTCAAGATACTTTTGAAATTTTCGGGGGCTAAAATGGTTATTAATGTTTCAGTAAACCCAGGCGAGGCTACAAGAAATGAAATCGGCAGGGTGACTTTAAAATGCAGATCAGCTGATTTGACATCTGCCATCGATATTGATTTCACAACGTTGCTTGACAAATGTGCTGAACCGTCAGACCTTGCAGTTGATTTCCTCTTTATATCTGCGGTTATATATTGCATCGATAAACTGATCCCAAGGTCTCTATCCATTGATAATTGGACGAGAAATTTAATAGTCGAGGTGCCGGTTTCTAACCCTGATTTGTGGAATGAAAATGCCGAGAATTTTAATCACACAATATCCTTTTTGACTGGTGATGTATGGGATATTTCTTTTAGAGAGTTGGATTGCAGCTTAATTCGGCCAAGAAAGGTTAGATACAGGCTTTTCAATGAAGAAACAACACCTGGCGCGATTAGCCTTTTTTCAGGTGGCCTTGACTCATTGATAGGGGCAATTGACTGGTTAGAATCAAATCCAGAAGGAACGATAAAATTAGTGGGCCATTATGATCCGAACGTTTCAGGACCCAAATCTGATCAACTGAGGTTAAAAGAGGAGCTTAAAGATAATTACAGGGATCGAATCAATTTTGTCCAGGTTAGGGTTGGACCATCAAAATCCGGTAAGGAAGTTACATTCCGGAGTCGATCAATTATGTTTATTGGTTTGGGTATTTATGTGGCCTCGGCAGCAGGCGAAAACTTAGAAATGATTATGCCTGAGAATGGCAACATTGCTTTAAATGTCCCTCTAACTCCATCTCGTCGAGGTGCTTGCAGTACCAGGACGGCTCACCCGTTCTTTTTAAAAAGTATTAATCAGGTATTACATAACATTGGTTTTCGAAATACGGTTTCAAACCCATTTGAATTGAAGACGAAAGGTGAATGCGTGGGACATTGCCTTAATAGGGCGCTGTTGAGAAGTGTTGCTGAACTTTCGTTTTCATGCGCCAAACGGGGACACAGATCGACCTGGATAAGGCGCAATGCAAAGCAGTGTGGTAGATGTATGCCTTGTATATATAGACGCGCTGCGCTTCATAAAATTGGCTCTGATAATGATATTTATGGCAGAGACATTTGTAGCGGTGAGGTTGATTTAGACTCGAAACAAAAATTGGCTGATGATTTCCGCGCTTACGTTTCCTTTATCTCAAAAAATCCTTCAATAGAAGAAATCTCCTCTTTACTTTTGGCAAATGGTAATCTCGATATTTCCCTATTACCCGACTATGGTGACTTGGTTTTCCGTGCATTGGAAGAAGTCCGTGTGTTATTGCGCAGTAAAGCCACGCAGCGTGTACTGAACCAAGCAGGGATCTAAAGGGAATAAATCGATGATTGACGTTCATTGCCACATTGACCAATTTAAAAATCCGCTTAAAATCGCTAAAAATGCCGAAATTGCTGGAATTGTCACAATAGGAGTAACGAGCCTGCCGGATCATTTCAAATTAGGATACCCGCACCTAGCGAATTTTAAGAGAGTGAGGCTCGCCCTTGGTTATCATCCTATGCTTGTCGGAGATGAAAAATTTGATGAAAGACTTTTTAGATCTCTCGCAGGGAAAACATCCTACATCGGCGAAATAGGATTAGACTTTTCAGATAAATCTAAATCAAAACAACAACAGATTGATACACTTCGAAAAATATTGCATATAATAAAAGACCGGCCAAGATTCATCAGTTTGCATTCGCGGAGAGCCGAAAGCGATCTTCTTGATCTTCTGCATGACTATAAAATCAAAAATGCTATTTTTCATTGGTATAGCGGTCCCTTAACTTTGATAGACAAAGTGATTCGCGCGGGCCACTATTTTTCAATCAATCCGGCAATGATTAAATCCAAAAACGGTAAAAAAATCGTTGAAAGAATTACGGCTGATAGGATCTTGACAGAAAGTGATGGCCCATACGTTAAAATTAACAGTGTGCCTGCTCAGCCGAAAGATACCCGATTGGTAATTGAACACCTTAAATTAATTTGGAATAAATCCTTTGAGGAGGTTGAACAAATAATTCTAATAATTTCAAGATACTAATTAGCTATATCAAGGACAAAAAATAAAATCGCCATATAACCTTGCTGCTGCACTCTGACCGGTTTTCCGCTGCTGCTCCAAACTGGCAGGTGAGCAGATCGTTACGGGTTTCTCAACTGCTATAAATCTTGATTTCAACCATTCTCAACCATCGTAATGGTAGCAATAACCGGCTCGCTTACACCAAAACTGAATATAGCGATAAGCTATACGTATTCTATCGGAATTCAACAATTATTACCCTAATCATGAAATTGGATGGGCAAATAATTATTAACCATACCGAAACAAACCCTGAGAGCTTCGGTACCGCTTGATCGCGACCGGATCAAATGCGATTCGTGTGATTGCTAAAGCGTATCTGAAAAGTATTCGACTTTTAGGTTTGCAGATATTTTAAACTTATCCAAAATCTGTAATTCGGGGGACACCATACTTAATTATTGAGCTGATAGGATCAAATTTGGTATGGCCAAAATCATGGTTGGAGTCGCAAGAACAGTGGCATCCGGCTGTCCGCACCAAATTACCCAAAGGGGCAACCGGCGGCGACAAGCTTTTTTTCAACCCAGAATCAATCGATATCTTTCGCAAGCACGAGAGAACCGGCAGCCCAATCGGCAATAATGGCTTTATCGAAAAAATGGAAAAATAGGCGGGCCGACGTTTAAAATTAGGCAAACCCGGACCTAAACCACAGGCCATGAATTAAGTATGGTGTCGCCGGAATTACCCGGATTTACAACATTTACTAAGTCCGGGATTACATGAAGATTGGTGGCATTAATCCCCCCGGCACCTCAGGTAGTCGTTGGACCGGCGTAGTCACGCTTGACGTTAATCACGCAAGGCGTTATTATACGAAATATGATCAGATCATTCAAATGTGAATACACTGAGGCGCTTTCAAAAGGACATCGTGTCAGAAAATTCGTGAACATCGCCACGGTTGCACGACGAAGACTTAGGCAGCTCGAAATTGCCAACCAGCTCAATGATTTGAGGGTTCCACCCGGCAATCGTCTTGAGGCACTCAAAGGCACTCGATCTGGTCAGTACAGTATACGGATCAACGATCAGTGGCGTGTGTGCTTTCATTGGAATGATGGAGGCGCGGATAATGTCGAGATTGTTGATTATCATTGAAAAAAGGAGACATTATGAGAAAACTCGATCCTATAACGCCAGGTGAGATCCTCTTGGAAGAATTCCTTAGGCCCATGGGTCTCAGTCAGTATCGCCTGGCTAAGGAAATTCGTGTACCTGCCCAGCGTATTAGTGAGATTGTAGCAGGTAAACGTTCGATAACAGCAGACACGGATTTGCGGTTGTGTCGATTTTTTGGCCTATCCAACGGATATTGGCTACGCGCACAGGCTGCCTATGACACCGAAGTTGCGGAGCGTAATATTGGTCATTTGTTAAAAGATATTAAACCCTGGTCTGAATATTCAGCCCAACAAAGCAATGCAGCCGTCGCAAAAAGACCGCGCGGCTGATTAGCGACGTTCGAATGGTACAAATATGAATCCAAAGAAGTCAGATTGGATAAAATTCAGAGATTCTCTTGATCAGTGGCGAGAACGTTACCTAAAGCGAAAAAATAATGAAATACAAGCAATTCTTGAAGACCAAAAGTTGAGTGAAACGGAGAAATTTTGGAATATCGTTGATTTTCAAAAGAAAGAATCAAAAATACTGCGAAACTGTCTAGATGGCTATTCTAAATCTAGGATGACTTTACATATCGCTCTTATGAAAAAGCACGAAATGATATTCCAAAAAGATATTCAAGAATTTAGTGAGGAATTACAAGAATTTTTAAAGAAAATAGAGAGGATCTAAAAAACCATGTCACCCCCCGGCGACAGGCTGGAAAATGCGCACGCAGTCGCCTTCGGCCAGATCTGCCGCCAGCCCGGTTGTGGGATGGTGATCGGGAAACCCGTTGCGCGAAGTCCCGCTCGGCTTTCAGAACTTTTATTTCCAGGGCCGACCGATCTTCCGCGCCAAAAGGTTTCCCGGATTTGGCCGCGATCATTTGATACACCTTCTGATAGCCTTCGGCAGACGCCAGGCCGGACTGGGCAAAATCGCAAATACCGGTGCCGTCACCACCTCCTCATCAGTGACTACCTGGCTGAGATTCTGAATCTTAGTCTAACCCTCCATTACACCATCCACCGACGCCTTGAACGCATTCAGCATCTCATCGAGATTTTCCTGGGTGTGGGCGGCGGAGAAAAAGGCCAGGTGCATCCATGGTATCAGAACCTTGTTCAACCGGAAATGCAGCTGCAGCTGGGCCAGGGCATCCTCGTTCTGGCCGATCAAATCCCGGGGCAGGCGCGGTACGTCAGCTTTGGCATGAATTTGGAACATCGAGCCGATGCCGGTCATGCAAAAGGGATAGCCCCTGGCGGCGCAGTGGTCATTGAAGCCCTTGCGCAGGACTTCGCCTTTGGCCATCATGTCGGGATAGATTTCACGGTGGTCCTGCAGGTACTTTAGGATGGCCGCTCCGGTTGTCAGGGTCAGCGGATTGCCGCTGAAAGTTCCCGCGGCCGAGAAGCCGTCGTCGGTTTTCTGGGCGATGGCCACCATCTCTTTGGAGCATGCCACCGCGCCGATGGGCAGGCCGCCCCCAACGATTTTACCGTAGGTGGCCACGTCCGGCAGCACACCGGTCAATTCCTGGCAGCCGCCCAGGGCCAGGCGGAACCCGGTGATGACCTCATCGAAATGCAGCAGTACACCGGCCTTGCGGGTGACATCGCGCAGTTTTGCCAGGAAGTCGGGGTCGACGGTCAACATGCCGCCGCCCAGAACCGGCTCGATGGCCACCCCGGCCAGTTCGTGGGCATGGGCCTCGATCATCTCAAAAGCGTTGTCATTAAACGGCAGCAGCAACACGGTGTTTTTGGCCCCGTCGGGGATGCCGGCGGATCCCGGAGCCATGTTGGGACGGTCTTCCGGTCCCATGTTTTCGGGATCGGCAAAAACGCTCCACTGGGCATAGTCATGCCACCCGTGGTAGCAGCCCTCAAATTTGGCGATCATGGGCTTGTTGGCGGCAGCGCGCATCAGGCGCCAGGCCAGCATGGTCGATTCGGTGCCCGTGTTGCAGACCATGGCAATCTCAGCGCAGGGCACGCACTCGATCAACCGCCGGGTAAATTCGACCTCGCGGGTGTGGGGCATGCCGTAGCTCATTCCGCGCTCACACTGTTCGTGCAGGGCGTTTAAGACGGCCTCCGGCCCGTGTCCCAGCACGTGCACGCCGAATGACATGACGCAATCGATGTAGCGGTTGCCGTCGATGTCCCAGGTGTAGGCGCCCTTGCTGTGATCGACATACACCGGGTACGGCTCCATCTTGCGTGCGCCGCTGATAAGCCCGCCGGGAACCAGGCCTTTGGACTGCTCCCAGAATTGTCGCGATTTCGGCGTCCGATTTCTCAGTTCCTGCAGTAATGCTTCTTTGCTGCTATCCATCGTGAAAAAATCTCCTTTCAATTAATAGTTAGATAGGACCAATAGGGTCAATAGGACCTATAGGACCGATAGGACCAATAGAAAAAATAGGACCGATAGGACTTATAGGACCAATAGATTCTTTGGGACCAGCAGATTATCTGTGGTCGCGTTTCATCCGCCGGCGATGGGTTGATAGATGCGCACGCAGTCGTGATTCTTGAGTTTGGTGTGCGCTTTCACCAGTGCGCCCTGCACCGAAATCAGACCGAGTTTGGCGGCCGGGATCTTCAGATGCTCGACAAGGTCTGCGGCACTGGATCCCTCGGCCAGCTCAACTTCGAGGCCGCGCCCGGGATCGTAGCCGGGAAAGCCTTTCGGCAGGGTGCCGTATAACAGGACTTTAATCTTCAACACCGTTAAATCGCTTAGAAATCAAAGGTCGTGTCCATTTCATCATCGCTGATCACAACGACCGTATTATGGGGCGGAAGGGGCTCTTCATAAAACATTTTGGGCAGGCGGTCGTCCCGGTTGCTGAAACCGGCCCGGCGATTGAATTCGCGCTCGGCCTTCAACGCTTTCAACCCCAGCGCCGTCCAGTCCGCTTCGTCAAATGATTTTCCGGATTTGGCGCTGATCATCTTGAAGAGATTCTCGCTGCCCCCCGGACCTGCCAGTCCGGTTTGAGCAAAATCGCACAGCCCGATGCTGTCGACGGCTGCCATGTGGATCTGGGCATTGCGGGAGGCGGCCACTTGGCCGGCGGCAGAAAAGCGGTCGAGGGTGCCGCCGAAATCTTTCAGATTCTGATCGACCACCCAGCCGGCCGTGTGGTCTGCGCCCATGGGGGTGGTGGCATAGGTCACCGCCATGCCCTGGACAGCCCGGGGATCGTAGGCCGCCATGCTCTGGCCTTTAATGACCGGCACCCGCTCGTGATTGAAATATTTACCCACCGCCGCCGGGCCGTTGCCCAGAATTCTGCCGAAATCTGATCCCGCGGCAATTTCCTCGACCATGGCGATGGCGGCCGGTCCGTCGCCGAACTCCCGGTAGCCGGCATCCATGGCCACCGCCACGGCCACCCCGGTGCTCATGGTGTCCAGACCGATGTCGTCGCAGAGATAATCGAGCCGGGCGATGGCGTCCAGATCGGCGTTGCCGATCATGGCCCCCATGGCCCAGATGGTTTCGTACTCGAGGGAGGATGTCACATAGGCGCCGTTTTCATCCACAAATTCATTGGAACAATTGATGATGCACCCGGCGCAGCCCCTGTGGGTGGTTTTACCGCCGCGCTTTTTGATGGTGGCCGCCATGGTCTCTCCGCTGATTTTGGCCACATGCTCAAACTGCCCGCTGCGGGCATTGCGCGTCGGGAGGGCCCCGGCGGCATTGATGGGCTCCATCAGGAAGGCCGTGCCCAGTTCCGGCATCAGTTCGCCGCTGGACGGATCTGCCTTGACCGCTCTGGCGTAAGCGCTGGAGGGTTCCCTGAAGGCGGCGGCATCGGCCAGCGCATCCGCATTTTTGCCGCCCTGGGCCACGATCAGGGCCTTCAACCCCTTTGATCCCATCACCGCCCCCAGGCCGCCGCGTCCGGCCGCCCGGCAGGGCCGGCCGTCGGTGTCGGTTGTCTGAATGGAGGCACCCGCCAGCTGCAGTTCGCCCGCCGGGCCGATGCAGGTCACGCTGATTTTGTCGTCATCGGCCTGCTTCAATTGCGCCACCAGCTCATATGTTCGCATGCCCTTGTAGTCGGCGGCATCGATCAGGCGGGCTTCGCCGTTGAGGTCGATTTGCAAAACGTAGTCCTGACCGGCCGACGCCGCGCCTTCGATAATCACCGCCGTGATGCCCAGTCGCGCCAGGTCGGCCGCCACGGTGCCGCCCACATTACTTTCCTTGATGCCGCCGGTCAGCGGGCTTTTGGCCCCGATGGAAAGCCGGCTGGTATTGACCAGGGTTGTCCCGCTCAGGTATCCCGGGGCGAATATCAGCTTGTTTTTTTCACCCAGGGGATCGCAGTCCGCCGGCACCTCTCTGTTGATTATCGTCGACGTCAAGGCGCGTCCGCCAAGACCGGCATACCTTTCGGGAACGTCCGTCGCAGCAACCGCCGCGGTCGTCATGTCTACCGTGATAAATTTCATATCCCGTCCTCTCCCGGAGCAACAGCCCGCTTGTTGCAGCGTCACCACGGCAAGCGGGTTGTCCTCGTTTGAGCTGCAAACGACTACTGTGCTTTAATTCTGGTCCAGGCTTGATCGAGCAGCTTCATGTTCGCCCCGGGATCCTTCAAATAAAACAGTTTGCCCATGACCTCTTTTGACGGATAGATGGTCGGATTGTTGAGATCCGCTTTGTTGATATAGGGCAGGGACGCCTGGTTCGGTGTGGCGTATTGCACGAAGTTGGATATGTTGGCGCCGATTTCGGGTTCCAGAATCCAGTTGAGCCATTTGTAGGCCGCGTCGGGATTGGGGGCATCCTTGGTGATCGCCAGAGCGTCCAGGAACATGAAGGTGCCCTCTCTGGGAACAGTGAACCCGAGGGTTTCGGGATTTTCACTGATGACCTTGTTGGCATCACCATTGTAGCAGGTGGAGGCCTGCACCGCACCGGAAGCGACCTCGTCCCGGGCGCCGACACCGCCTTTAAAGCCCAGACAGTTGGAGCGTTTTTTGGTCTTGATCAACAAATCCATGGCCTCTTTCAGATGTGCGGTGTTGTAGCTGTTGGGATCGTGGCCCAGGTAGTTCATCGTGAGGCTGATCATCTCCTGTTGAGAATCCAGCAGGTAGAAAGGGCCCTTGAGCTTGTCGGGATCAAACAGCAAAGACCATGATTGGGCATTGCTGTCCGCTATTTTGTCTTTGCGATACAGCAGCCCGGTGAAGCCCCACTGCCACGGCACATGATATTTGCATCCGGGGTCATAGTAATCATTGTAAAACCTGGGCATCAAATTTTTCAGGTTGGGTATTCTGGAATGATCCAGCTTTTGGATCAGGTTCATAGCCATGGCGGCCTCAAATACGTAGTCACCCAGACAGATCAGGTCATACTGGCTGGCGCCCCCGCCCTGGAGTTTGGCCATCATCTCCTCGTAGCTTTCAAAATGGTCGATGCGCACCTTGTAACCGAACTTTTTTTCGAATTCCTTGGTCATAAATTCTTCATCCATGTACTCGGACCAGATATAAATCCGAAGTTCATCCTTGGCAGCCCAGGCGGTCCCTCCCATTACAACGGCCAGTACGATAAAAAGCAACACTAGTTTTCTCATAGCATCTCTCCTTTTTGTTGTTTTCTATGAGCGCAATCGCTCGATTGATTGATTCCTGTCACTCGTGTGAAACTACGAAAAATCTATCTCACGCAAAGCCGCAAAGACGCAAAGGAAATAACTAATATTATAATTTATCTTGGCGCCTTGGCGTCTTTGCGTGAAAATAAGCAGTTTCTTTTCTGACCAGACCGGCTGTTCTTTTACCGCAAGCACTAATCGCCAACAAGATCACCGCTTGCGCGTAAACCTTTCAACCCCGACTATCAGCACGACGGTAATGAGTACCGTCATGGTCGACAGGGCATGGATTTCAGGACTTACCCCTCGCCGGACGGCGGCATAAATGAAAAGGGGCAAAGTGACCGAATCCGGACCGGCGGTAAAAAAGCTGATCACAAAATCATCCAGCGACAGCGTGAACGCCATCATGGCGCCGGCCACGATCCCCGGCATCAAAAGGGGAATGGTCACGCGGCGCAGCAAATAGGGCGTGCTGGCAAATAAATCACGGGCAGCCTCCTCGATGTCGCGGCCCAGAGTGACCAGGCGGCTGCGCACCACCAGGGCAACGAAAGCGATCTGAAAGGTGATGTGACCGAGAATCATGTTCAACAGGCCCGGCTCGAACACTGCCGAAATCATGCGCAGCAGGCCGAAGGCCACCACCAGGGAGGCGGCCAGAATGATGTCGGGAATCACCACCGGGATGTGCAGGACGACATCCAGAAAGGTGTTGGCTTTTTTGCCCCACGGAAAACGGTCCAAACCAATGGCCAAGAAGGTGCCCAGGATGGTGGCAACCGCGGTGGATACCACCGCCAGCACCAGCGTATTCCAGGCGGCTTCCAGAATATATTCGTTTTGCAGCAGCTTGGCGTACCAGTCCAGGGTAAATCCTTTCCAGGTCAAGCCATAGCGGGTGGCGTTGACCGAAAATGCCCCGACGGCCAAAAGCGGCACATACAGAAATGCAATCGCAAAATAAGCCATGGCTGTCACTAGAGGATGGATTCGTTTCATATAACATCGACCTCCTTGCTGCGGCGCCGATAAAGCTGGAGACTGACCATGGTCAGCACCATGAGCGCCATACTGATGGCCGAGCCGAAGGGCCAGTCGCGGCTGGGGCCGAACTGCTGCTGAATCAGGTTGCCCACGAGCATATATTTGGAACCCCCCAGCAGATTCGGCACCACGAACATGCCCATAGTCGGCACAAAGGTCAGGATGACACCCACCGTCAGCCCCGGCAGGGTCTGGGGCAGGATCGCCTGCATAAATATGCGAATTTTGGATGCATACAGGTCCTGGGCGGCTTCCACCAGCGACCAATCCAGACGCTCGACACTGGAATACAGCGGCAGGGTGACGAAGGGCAGAAATATGGACACCATGCCCATGTAAACGGCAAAGGCGCTGGGATACAGCGGCGTTTCCGGTGGAATCAGCTTCACCCATGACGCTATTTTGGCCAGGGGCATTTCCGGAGCCAGAATCAGCAGCCAGGCGTAGGTGCGAATGACCATGTTGGTCCAAAAGGGTATGATGATCAGGGTCAGCCAGAAATATCGTTTCTTGGGCGGACGCGAGCAGATAAAAAAGGCTAGTGGGTAGGACAGCACCACGCATATCAGGGTGGACATGAAGGCAACCCAGACCGAGCGCCACATAATGATGATATAGTCCGCCGTCCACCCAAATACGCTGAAGCCCATAAAGCGCTTGTAGTTTTCCAGGGTAAACTCCCAGACTAGCTCGCCGTAGCCGCCGCGGGTGATGAAGCTGACCAGGATCAGCACCAGGCCCGGCAATACCAGAAATACCAGCAGCCAGAGAATACCGGCACCCAGAAAGCGTAATCCCCGGCGGGTGAGGTTGCGTTGGGTGGTCAGCTCTCCATACCATACCAGCATTTTACTCATCCAGCATCACCAGTCCTTCCTGAGGAAGCTCCAGCCAGACTTCCTCACCGGGTTCAAAATTGTGATAGGCGGCCGTGCGCACCCGCAAGGGACCGGGCTCGAGCCACAAATCGACATTGGTTCCCCGATAAATCGCTTCGCGCAAGGTGGCCCGGATGCCGTTTTGGGGCGGCTGCTGATCCGCCACCAGAATTCGTTCCGGCCTGATCGCAACCGTGCCGCTGTCCCATGGTGCCGGCTGCGGCAGTTGCAACGTACCGAAATCGGTCTCGAAGCGGCCCCCCGCATGACGGCCTTCAATCAGGTTGGCGGCCCCCAGAAACTCGGCCACAAATCGGGTTCTGGGCTGCTCGTAGACCTCTTTGGGTGATCCGTGTTGGACGATTTCACCCTCGTTCATCACCGCGATGCGGTCGGAGACCACCAGGGCCTCGGCCTGGTCATGGGTGACCAGGATAAAGGTTTGCCCCAGTTTGCGCTGCAGCCGCCGCAGTTCCACCTGCACCTGAGACCGCAGTCTGGCGTCAAGGGCGGACATGGGTTCATCCAAAAGAAGCACTTTGGGCTCGTTGACCAGTGCCCGGGCCAGGGCGACCCGCTGCTGCTGGCCGCCGGACAGCTGATGGGGAAAGCGACCGGCCATTTGTTCCAGACCCAGCATCTCCAGCCGGCGGTTTACCCGGGATTCGACATCGCTCTGCTCGAATTTGCGCGAGCGCAATCCGAAAGCCACGTTTTCGAAAATATTCAAATGGGGGAAAAGGGCGTAGCTCTGAAAGACGGTATTTACCAGACGCTTGCTGGCCGGAAGGGCGGTGATGTCTTCATCACCTAAAAGAACCTGCCCGTTGTCGGGCAGCTCCAGGCCGGCTACCATGCGCAAGAGCGTCGTCTTGCCGCAGCCCGAAGGCCCCAGGAGGGTAAAAAATTCACCGGCATGCACATCCAGGCTGACCTCTTTTACCGCGTGCACGTTGCCGTAGCGTTTGTCGATGTTTTTCACCGCCAGACCACCGGCAGAAAATAATTCCTGTAAAGCGCCGTCCCCCTCAACGCGGCCCGGTTTGGAAACGCTCCTCAAATCGTCAGCTGGCATGGCAACTTCCTTTCATCTGTCAAGTTTAACCTGGTTGCAGGTGCCGTTTGAAAATGGATTGAGTCGCCGATCTTCGTGTCTACTGTTTAAGCTTGGTGCGGATTTCTTCAGCAAAATGTAGAAAATCTCAGCGGTTTGCCGATTGAGATTTCGTCCTAACTTGCTATACGTTTATTCAACTATATGTGTAATGATTTCAGTTAAATATATCTGAAACCAATTAAAATTCGCATTACTGGGGGCAGGTCGGATTTCGGATCAGGAGATGAGTCTAAAAAAAATTTTTGGTTGACTATACGTTCATTCAGTGATACTTGTCAAGCAAAAAATGAAATATTACTCGATACGAAACATGTTTATGACACCGGTATAGACGAAAGGAACCGGTTTGGCTGTCCTGATGAAACCCCATTCGATTACGCGGGCGGAGCAGAAAAAACTGACCCGTCAAAAAATTATCGACGCCACCTTCACCGTTATCGCCAAAGACGGCTTCTCAGGTGTCACGATGGCCAAGGTCGCCGAAACCGCGGGCCTTTCCAGAGGAATCGGCAATTTCCATTTCCAGAGCAAGGAACAGCTGCTGCTGGAAACCCTTCGGGCAATCCAAAAAGAGTTTGATGTCGCCTGGACCAGTGCCGTCGCAAACGCCGGCCCCGAACCCGTCGACCAGCTAAAAGCCCTCATCCGGACGGTGTTGGAGCCGCCTATTGCCGACCCGGACAGGCTGGCTGTCTGGCTGGCATACTGGGCGGAAACGCCTTCACGGATGACCTACCGGGAAATCTGCGCCGCCCCGGACCGTGAGTGGCAGGCGGTCATCGAGGATATTTTAAAGCGAATGGCCGCTGAAAATTTCAATTCCCATGGGATGACCATGCAGGCGATCGCCTATTCGCTGACGGCCATGATGACCGGCTGCTGGCTTGAATATCTCTTGTCACCCGGAATATTTGAGCCCGAGGATGCCGTCCGGGCCTGCTTTGCCTTTGTGGCGAGTTTTTTTCCGGACTTCAATTAGAGATCGCCGCCAGCCCCGCTTCCATGATCGCCAGCCCTTGCTCCAACTGGTCATCCGTGATCACGAAGGGCGCCAGAACCCGCACGATGTTGCCGTAGCTGCCGCAGACCAGAATCAGCAATCCTTGTTCCAGACAGTAGGCCGCCAGCTGTTTGGCTTCATCCGCAGCCGGTTCTCTGCCCGGACCTTTGACGAATTCCAATCCGAGCATGGCGCCAAGCCCTCTGATTTCGCCGATTAGACTGTATTTGTTTTGCCACTTTTCGAAACGGGTCTTCAGTTTGTCTCCCAGGGCGACCGATTTGGCCAGCATATCTTCCTCTTTAAAGACGTCCAGCACTGCCAGGGCGGCGGCGCAGGCCACCGGGTTGCCGCCGTAGGTACCGCCCAGACCCCAGTCGTGGATGGAATCCATAATTTTTTGCCTGCCGATGACCGCCGCCAGCGGCATGCCGGCCGCCAGGCTTTTGGCCAGTATGACCATGTCCGGCTCGACTTCCCAGTGCTCGATAGCACACATTTTACCCGTGCGCCCCATGCCGCTCTGAATTTCATCGGCCACAAACAGAATGCCGTTGTCGCGGCAGATTCTGGCCAGTTCCTGAAAATATCCCGGCGGCGGGGCAATGAATCCGCCTTCGCCCTGAACCGGCTCGGCCACCACGGCCGCCAGGGATTCCGGGTCGATTTGCTTGATGAAAACATCTTTGAGTTTATCGGGGCCGACAACATCGCCAAAGGGCATGCGGTAGACTTCCGGTGCGAAGGGCCCGAATTTCCATTTGTAGGGCTTGACCTTGCTGGTCATGGTCATCGTCAGCAGGGTGCGGCCGTGATAGGCGTTATCGAAAACGAGGATGGCCGGGCGCCCGGTATAGTAGCGCGCAATTTTTACGGCGTTTTCCACCGCCTCGGCCCCGCTGTTCAGGAATACGGCCTTTTTGGGGAAGTCACCCGGGGTGATTTGACAGACTTCTTCGGCCAACTTTACGGCCGGTTCGTATGGATTCACCATGAAGCAGGTGTGGACATACTTCTCCGCCTGAGCCTTGATGGCGGCCACCACCTTTGGGTGGCTGTGGCCCACGTTCATCACGGCGATGCCGCCGGCAAAATCAATGTATTCCCTGCCGTCGACATCGCGCAAAACGGCCCCTTGGGCGGACTCGACAAATTGAGTGGTGACGGAGCCGACGCCTCCGGAAATATAGTCGGATCTTAGCTTAAGTAATTGCTCGTTCGATAATTGCCCCATTGCTCCCCCCTGGTCTGGGTCGGCCTGGCGGCCGACGGTTGGTTGTTAATGGTTATTTGTTATTCGTTAATGGAAGCCATCTAAACGAAGTACGTCAGCATTTTTCACCGCTTCGTAACGCCGCTCACGGACAAAAGATGAATTTTTACAATCATTTTTTAGAAACCTTCGATCTGGTGCGGAAAGTAGTCCTCACAGCTTCCTTCCCGGTAAACATCGGCCGTGGCGCAGTGCAGGCCGCCGCCGAAAGCGCTCACATCCGCAAACTCCACCGGGATGACTTCAAAACCAAGCTGGTCGAATTGCTCCATCTGGTCATTTTCCTGGGCGTCCACACATATGGTTTTGGGATCCAGCACCAGGGTGTTCATGGACAACCACGGGCTGCAAAACGACAGCGGCGGGTAGTCATCCAAGGCCGGTTTGGCGCATTCTACAATTTCCCAGTCGTTCTTTTTGAAAAAATCGAGCATGTTGGGTGTCAGCGGTTTGCGTTTGCGGTTGCTCAACGCCAGGCCCGGTCGCAGCAGCACGAAGGTGGCATCGATGTGAAATCCATGCTCTTCATAAAACCAGATCGAATGGATGCGGTGATTGGAAAAATGGCGGCGCAGCCAGTCAATACCGGCCCTGTTGGTCACCGATGAGTTGTAAACAAACAGATCTTTTCCGGCCCGGCCGATATCAGCGGCATCAAAGCAGGGCTCTTGTTCCGTCAGAATCCAGTCATGCGCATAAATGGCTTCTTCTTTTTCAGCGCTGCTCTTTGTCTCCCACCGGCGCCAGTAGTCGGGCTTGTAAGTCTCGCCCGTCAGGCGCGGTTTGGGAGCGGCCTCCCATCTGAAAAACGGATCTTCCTTGAAATACTGTTCCAGCAGCGGACGATAGCAGAGATATTCGTACCAGCGGCTGCGCTGCGACATGGTGGCTTCCAGAATTTCATTGCCGACGGTCAAAAGAAGATCCCTGGGCGGCATACAGCCGAACATGGATTTTTGCTCCCAGTCGGGAGTTTGCACCGTCTGGCTGAAGTCCAGCGGGGTCGGCCGGTCGACCCGGATGCCCCGGGCTTGCAGCAGTTGGGCGAAGTTGTTAAGCTGCTCGTTGGCCCTGGCTTCCATTTCCTTGGGCAAAGGGCCGTAGGTGCCCAACGGAAAGCCATGTTCCGGCCAATCGCGTTCGGTCGAAGGCTCCGGGGCTTGCACCATGGTTCCATCAGCGCGACCGACGATGATGTGTTTAAGCGGATCCCATTCATTCCAGGAATTGACGATGGTTTTGCGCGAATGATGTTGTTCTGTCATCCAATTCTCCTTTTTGAAGACCTTTGACATATCTGAAAGCGTCAATGACCCTTTATACCGCGGCGATCTATGACCTGGGGTTCATCCGCGGTGCCTTTGAATATCACAACCGGCTGTTCGGCGGCAATCCAGTCGCTTGGCAGAAGCGAGCCGATCCGGGAGAAATACTAAATTGCAGACTTTTTTTCATTCGTCAAGAGACAGCAAATTTTTCATATTCGTTAAATTTTCATGCCATATGTGTTGTAAGAGGATAGCGATGACATTTCAATAAGGATTTTTGTTTCATGCTTCGATATGCGCGCTAGAGCATGAAAATTTAGGGCATTTTGTTAACGTCGCATTTGTGGTATGTATTTCATCTGAGGGGAGCAATACAAAACCGCGACAACCATTTAAAGCAATATGAGAAAAGGGAAATAGCCCGATGAATGCCAAAGAGCGGGTGATGCGCGTACTGCATCAAAAGCAGCCCGACCGGATGCCCTGTTTTGGCGCCAATTCGACGGTGACCTATGATCAGATGGAAAAAGTGAAGGCCTTCTGGCCGGAGGCGCATTTTAAAGCCGAAGCCATGGCCAGGCAGGCCCTGGCGGCTCACTCGGTTCTGGGGTTTGATGCCGTGCGCGTTCCCTTCTGCCAGACCATCGAGGCCGAGGCCCTCGGCTGCGAATTAAAACCCGGCGGTACCGAAGGAATTCCCGGGATCGAACCGCGACCGCCATACACCATCGATGACACACCGGTTTTCCCGGATGATTTTCTGTCCCGCGGTAGAATACCGCAGCTGCTCGAAGCCGTGCGGATCCTGAAAAAAGAGGTCGGGGACGAGGTGGCCGTCATCGGCGGCATCCAGGGCGCGTTTTCGATTGCCGCAGCGCTTTTGGAGACCGTCTTTCTTCTCAAGGCGACCATCCAGGCGCCCGCCAAAATCCCCGCGTTCTTGGAGATCGGCGAGAAGGCCGGGACCATGCTGGGTCAGGCGCTCATCGATGCCGGCGCGGACATGATTGCATGCGAGGACATGGGCTCGTCGCCGGCCCTGTGCACCCCCCAGACCTATCAGGAAGTGATCCTCGGCTATCAGCAGCGCCAGTTTGCCGCCCTTGCAGTTCCGAAAATACTGCACATCTGCGGCAAAGTGGATGCCATCGTGGAATGGATGGGGCAGACCGGCGCCGATATCCTCAGCATCGAACCCAAAGCCAGCGGACGGATAGCCCGCGAAAAATGCGGATCGAAGGTGATCCTGATGGGCGGCGCGGATACGGCTACCACCCTTTATTTCGGCAGCCGGGAGGAAATCAAGGCCGAGTGCGAGGCCAGGATTGCCGACGAAATTCAAATTTTAGCCCCCGGCTGTGCCGTGGCGCCCGGAACCCCACTGGAAAATCTGATGGTTTTAACCGAGGTGGCCGGAGGACAGATGACGGAAGACGGACGACAGAGGACGGAGGACGGAAGACCCTGCTTCGCCTTTCAGGCTACGCAGGGCAAGCAGATGACTCCCCTTCGCCTTTCAGGCTTCCGATTTCGCTCTTCGAGCTTGGGACTTCGCCCTTCGCCCTTCGGGCTACGACCCCACAAGTCGACGGGACAAGTCGGAGGGAAGGCAGAAGACGGAATTCAGATGACCAATCGACACGCTCAGAGTATGCCACCGACGAAGAGTGTCGCGCACGCTGATATACCGTCTGTCTTCTGTTTTCTGTCATCTGACTTCCAAAACTTATACTAAGCCAAAGAGGTCGGAAGATGGAAAAATCGGAATGGTTTGAGAAAGCCGCCCAATCCATTTTGGACATGGATAAAGACGCGGCCACTGAAATCGCCCAAAAGGCCTTGGAAGACGGCATGGACCCGCTGGAGATGGTCAATGAAGGTTTCACCGAGGGCATTCGCAAAATGGGCGATCTCTTTGACCGGGGGGAGGTGTTTTTGCCGGGGCTGCTGATCGGATCCGACGCCATGACGGCGGCAGTGGAGATTCTGGAAGCCGCTTTGCCCGACGACAGGCAGCAGGAGAAGCTGGGCGTTATCGTGATCGGCACGGTTGAAGGCGATATTCACGACATCGGCAAGGGCATCATCGTGACCATGCTGCGGGTGCACGGCTATGAGGTGCACGATCTGGGGCGGGACGTGCCCATCGACGAATTTGTGAACAAGGCCCGGGAGCTCGGCGCCGACGTGGTCGGCTCGTCGGCCATGATGACCACCACTCAGGTCGGCCAGAAAAAACTGGAGGAAGCGCTCAAAGCCGCCGGTCTGCGGGACAAGGTCAAAACCATGGTGGGCGGCGCGGTTGCCACCGACCACTGGGCCAAAAGAGTCGGTGCGGACTTTTTCGGCGAAAATCCCCAGGACACCATCGAAAAGCTCGGCAGGTTTTTGAACTAGATCAGACCGGGGATTCTAAATCATGCTGAACCCGGATTTGAAAGGTTTACTAAGCCCTCGGCGGCGTTTTTCTGATTACAGCTTGCGAATTGCTGATGGTTTCAGGTGCCAGGATCTAATAGCACCTCGGTTCCCTGATCCGCCTGCGGCGGAAAATCTGAAACCTAAAAACATCTCAATTGTTGCCGTGCGGGGATCTTTGTATCTAAACTCCAGTTACCCTGGTATTCTCAATTACAGCACTTATGATGCCATCATCGTCGGCGGTGGGCACAACGGCTTGCTTGCCGCCGGCCAAAGTGCTTCATTCCGGCGACGCGATATGCGGCGGCGACAACCTATTCACCGATAATCTTTACCAGCACCCGCTTGCGCCGGCCGCCGTCGAATTCTCCGTAGAAGATCCGTTCCCAGGTGCCGAAATCAAGCTTACCGTCGGTAATTGCCACCACCACCTCGCGACCCATGACCTGGCGTTTCATATGAGCGTCGGCATTGTCTTCGCCCACATTGTGCCGGTAGCCGGATACCGGTTCGTGGGGGGCGATCTTCTCCAGCCAGACCTCGTAATCGTGATGGAGACCGGATTCATCGTCGTTGATAAAAACCGAGGCGGTGATGTGCATGGCGTTGCATAGCACCAGCCCTTCGGTGACGCCGCTTTCCCGCAGGCACTCATTGACCTGGGGCGTGATATTGATAAAGGCACGCCGGGTGGGCACTTCAAACCACAGTTCTTTGCGGTAGCTTTTCATTTTGAACTCCTCCATTTAAAGATTCTGCTGTCGACATTTTTGAATTCGAAGGGCGCCTCCAAGCCCTTGATGACGGCTTCATCCCGTCCGTAGATATCATCCCGGAAAAATATCATTCCATTTTGTTCCGCCAGCACCGTGACATACAAAAACATGACGGGTATCTTGAGCGGCAGAAATATGGTACGCGTTTGACCGGATGCGATTGTCCGGGTCAATTTCCCAAAGTCCCACCCTGATTGGTCTCCCAGCAACAGCATGGCGAATTCGGATGGCCTCTGCACCCGGATGCATCCTGCACTGAAGGCGCGCCATTCCTCCGCGAACCTTTCAGTTTCGGGTGTATCGTGAAGATATATGTAAAAGGGATTTGGACAGATGAATTTTATTCTCCCCAGAGGATTGGTAGGACCGGGCTCCTGGAAAAGCTTGTAAGGAAAGGCCCCTTTGGAATAGGCATCCCATTTGATCTTGTCCGGATCGACAAATTTCCCCTTTCGATCAATAATTTTGAGGTCTGTCTGTTTCAGAAAATCGGGATTTTCACGCAGTTTCGGCAGGTATTCTCTGCTGGCCATTCCGGGGGGCACCATCCAGGTAGGGTTTAATACCATATATTTAATTTCAGCCTTAAAACACGGCGTCTGGGTAAAGGGGTCGCCTACCTGGGCTCTTGCCGTCCAGGTTATCCGATTTTTCTTGTAGTAGTCGATGGAAAAGCCGGCAATGTCGACAACCACAAATTGGTCCGGCAGATCATGCAGAAACCAGCGCATTCGTTCTAAATTAGCTCGAATTTGATCAATCCGTCCATCGACCGGGTAATTAAGCTCGATTAAAGTCGGCCGGTCAACGGCGCCATCCGGGTCGATTTCCTCACGGATTTGAAAGCGCTGCACGGCCTGAGAGAGGGCCTCATCGAAAAATTCAGGATCATCGTTTTCAGCCGCTATTTCATCTGTCCGGGCCAGTCTTTTGCGAATAAGCGCTACGCGCGGATCCCGGTCGCCCTGCCTCAACACTGGCCCGCTGGAGATGGGGATCCAACCGCCTGTTGATTGAATTAAACGGTATTTCGCAAGTGCCGCCCTCAGCCGCCGGTAAGCCGGGTATTGGGGTTTGAGCGACTCAATGGTCGACTCAACGGAGCCGGACTGGATTATTTCCAGGACAACCCGGGCCGGATTGCGGTAATTGAACGGCCGCAATAAATTCCAGCCGGGATTGAGGGTGGTGGGATCGACCTTTCCGAAATACAGATGGTAAAGCAGGCGAATAAGGCTGTCTGTCAACAAAATGTCGAAATCAGCCGACAACCACGGATCGTCCTGGCCGATAGCCTGGATGGAATGATGATACTGCAACAAATCGTTGAGGTGGTAATCTTCAGGGTTGAGGCCGTCGTCCCGGATCTTTCGGACCGCATCCAGCAATTGGCGTATTACCGACCCATCGGTCCAGACCGGCTGAAAGTTTTGCAGTTCGTAAATTTCCGGTAGAACATCAGTCGAGGCAATTAACCCGTCACCTAGCCTGACTTCCTCAAAAAAGCGTATTTGCTCAATTTTATCCCTGATGATTTCGCTGGTTAGTTCGTTTAGGGCAGCGGCTGCAACAGGAATCAAGCCGCCCAGTATCATAAGGACGAGAAAACTGTTCATAATTCTAGCTTGCAGCTTAGATGGATTAGTCACCATTCCCCCTGTCCACCGCCTTGTGGTTGTGTGCGTTTGAATCCCCTCGGGCACGTTCGAGGATTGGAACCGGAAAGTTAAGGCTTTATTTCAATCGGGGTTCCAAGATCGACCAGCTGCCAGATCTCTTCCATCTGGTCATTGGTTACTGCTATGCACCCATCCGTCCAGTCGCGCTCGATGTAATCCCAGGCTTCTTCCTCAGACCGGGTGGGCAGACCGTGGATTGCCAGATCTCCGCCCGGATCGAGGCCGCCGGCCTCCGCCAGACGTCGATCATCTTCATTGGGATAAGATAACAGAAGGGATTTGTAATATTGGCTTTGCGGATTGCGGCGATTCAGCACGTAACGGCCTTCCGGTGTGCGCTTGTCCCCTCTTCGCTGTTTGTGACCGATGGGATTCAAGCCCAGAGAGACAGTATATTCTCTAAGAACCTGGCCATTGTTGAATAAATACAGTTTGCGTTCGGACTTGACTACCAAAAGCCTGTCAGCCTTCGGCAGGTCTTCGGCGCTTGCTCCCGTGCAGGCGCATAGGTTCAGAAAAATCAGTGCAAAAAGACAAACGAGTTTAAATGCGATGTTCGACATGCTGGTTACGTTCCGGTACCTTTATAGTTTCTTCAACAACTGATTGGCCGCCGTCAGGGTCGGATCCCAGGTCGGACCGAACGGGGGGGCGTAGGCCAGATCGGTCTGGCTGTAGCGGGCGACGGTCATGCGGTTGTGCAAGGCCACCGCCGGGGCGTTGATGCGGTGGGCCACGCCCTGCTTGCCGATCATCTGGGCCCCCAGCAGGCGGCCCGTTTTTTTGTCGCCGATCAGGTTGACCCAGATGGGTTCAGGGCTGGCGCTAGAATAGGAGTGGGCCCGGGAGCTGGACTGAATCATTTTTTGGACCGGGTTGAAACCGGCCTGCCGGGCTTCTTCCAGGTTCAGGCCGGTGCGGGCCACTTCAAAGTCGAAGACACGGAATACGGACGTCCCCGCCACGCCGTCAAGGGAGACATCCTTGCCGATGACGTTGTCGGCCGCAGCCCAGCCGGCCCGGTTGGCCCTCAGGGCCAAGGGAATCCAGGTCTTGGCGCCGGTAACGACGTGATAGGCATCGGCGCAGTCGCCGGCGGCGTAGATATCGGCATCGGAAGTACGCAAATTACGGTCTGCTGCAATGGATCCGGCCACGCTCAGCTCGAGACCGGCTGTTTCGGCGATTGCGCTGTTGGGTGCAACCCCGATTCCGATCAGCACCATGTCCGTTTGAAGTGTCTGATCCGGCAGCACCACCCGCAGGCCGTCAACGGTTTTTTCAATGGCCTGCACCGGCCGGCCCGCATTGACGATCACTCCCCGGGATTCCAGACCGTCTTTGACAACCCGGGCCATGGATGGCTCCAGCCACGGCAGGAACACCGGATTGGGCTTGACCATCTCGACGGCAATATCCAATTGGGTCAGGGTTTCACACATCTCAAGGGCGATATAGCCCATACCGATGATGACCGCTTTTTCTACCGGGCCGGCTTTTAAATAGGTCTTGATCCGGCGTCCGTCGTCCAGGTTCTTGAGTGCGAATACGCCCGGCAGATCCACCCCCGGGATATCCGGACAGATGGCTGCGCTGCCGGTGGCAATCAACAGCCGATCGTAGGGGATTTCAAAACCACTTCCGTCCGGGCTGCTGCCGGCCACTGTTTTTCGATTGGGCTCGATCTCCTCCACGCCATGGCCGGTCAACAGATTAATTCCCTGTTGTTCCCGGAATACTTCAGCCCGGCGTACGACCAAATCCTCGATATCCCTATCCGGCGCCGCCAGATTGTAGGGCATGCCTCAGGCGCTGTAGGATACATCCGCGGTTTTTTCCAGAACCGTTACTTCCAGGTCGGGCTGGTTGCGTTTGGCGCGGCTGGCGGCACTCATGCCGGCCGCGTCGCCACCGATAACGACAAATTTCATGGGTCCCTCCGGGGTTGGTTAGATAGTTGCTTAGCAAAATAGATAAATAGTCGTATGTTCATACAGTGTGACTAGGTTGTATTATAGTCTCTTGATTTTAGACACTTAAAAAGATAATTTTTATTCTATATTGCATTAATTTTCAATCAGAATAGTTTGCCATTTCGAATCATTTCAACCGCGGCCGACAGCCGCGCCCACAGTTTAATGATGCCGTGTGGGAGCGGTTTTCAGCCGCGATATACCAAGTGTGTCTGCAGCTACCAAATTGAGCGCTCATCGAAACCAAATAAAAAAAATCCAAGCATTGTTGCCCAAGGTGCTGGCGGCCGACAGGCTCAAAGCGCGGCGTGATCTCAAAAGACTGACCCGGTACAAAGGCAGGGCCCGGCCGAAGCAAAAAGCCGAAATGCGGTTGGCCGCTCTGGAAAAACGCCTGCAGGTATCCGCCGGCGAGAAATTGCGCCGCAGTACCAACCTTCCGCGGCTGCATTTCAACGAAGCTTTGCCTATTTTTGCCAAAAAGGATGAGATCGTCGCGGCCATCCGGCGGCATCCGGTCATCGTGGTGTCCGGTGAAACCGGCTCCGGCAAAACCACTCAGCTGCCCCAGTATTGCCTGGCGGCCGGCCGGGGAATAGACGGCTTGATCGGGTGCACCCAGCCTCGCAGAATCGCGGCCACAACGGTATCGCGCCGGATCGCCGAGGAGTTGGGGCAGGAGCCTGGCCGAGCTGTGGGCTACAAGATTCGCTTTAAGGACCGCACGCCGGCGGACGCCTACGTCAAAATCATGACCGACGGCATCCTGCTGGCCGAAACCCAGGGCGACCGGTATCTGGGCGCCTATGACACGATAATTGTCGACGAGGCCCACGAGCGCAGTCTGAACATCGATTTTATTCTGGGGATACTGCAAACCCTGGTGAAAAAAAGGGATGATTTTAAGCTGATCATTACCTCAGCCACCATCGATACAGAGAAGTTTTCCAAAGCCTTCGGCAATGCTCCGATCATCGAAGTTTCCGGCCGGATGTATCCCGTCGACGTTGAATATATCGCCCCCGAGGCGGATCCTGCGCCCAACGGTGAGCTGACCCATGTGGAACTGGCCGTTCAGGCCGTCAAGGGGCTGCTCAAGCGAAACCGGTCGGGTGACATGCTGGTATTTATGCCGACCGAGCAGGATATCCGCGAAACCTGTGAGCTGCTCGACGCCCAGGTTCCGGAGGGCACCCGGGTGATGCCGCTGTTTGCCCGGCTGACCGCCGCGGAGCAGTCCAGGGTGTTTGCGCCCCTGTCCAGGCGCAAGATCATCGTTGCCACCAATGTGGCGGAGACATCGATTACCATACCGGGGATTAAATATGTGATCGACTCGGGTTTGGCGCGGATTTCACGCTATTCCCCGCGGACCCGGACGACCTCCCTGCCGGTGGTTCCGATCTCCAGGAGCAGTTGTGATCAGCGCAAAGGACGCAGCGGCCGTGTGCAAAACGGCGTATGCCTGCGGCTTTACTCCGAAGACGACTATCGGGCCCGACCCCAGTTCACACCGCCTGAAATCATCCGAGCCAACCTGGCCGAAGTCATCCTGCGGATGATGGCGCTGAAACTCGGTGACGTGATGGAATTTCCCTTTATTGATCGGCCGGACCCAAAGAGCATCAAGGACGGGTTCAATCTGCTGGCCGAGCTGGGGGCTATTAGAAGAGGACAGAAGACGGAAGACGGAAGACAGAAAAAAGAAGGCAGAGATTCGAATGCGGAATGCGGAAGGTGGAATGCGGAAATAAAAAAAGAAGGCCCGTCATCGTCTGACGGCATTGGCGCGGCAGGCAGGGGGCAGAAGACAGAGGACAGAGGTCAGAGGACAGATGACGGAAGACCCCCCTTCGCCTTTCCGGCTTCGGGGGGCAGGCAGAAAACAGACGACGGAAAACGGAAGACAAAAAACGGACAGCGGCAATTCAGATTAACCGGGCGGGGGCGGCTGATGGCCAAAATTCCGCTGGATCCCCGGTTGTCCCGCATGCTGATCGAAGCTCAGCTTCAGGGGTGTATCGCAGAGACGACTGTTATCGCAGCAGCGCTCAGCATCCAGGATCCCCGGGAGCGCCCCAGCGAGAAAACCGCGGAGGCCGACCGCATGCATGCCGAATTCGACGATCCCGACTCGGATTTCGTGACCCTGCTCAATCTCTGGCAGCGTTATCATGCCCATTGGAAGAAGGCCAAGAGCAACAATCAGATGAAGAAGTACTGCCGGGAGCATTATCTGTCATTCAAGCGCATGCGGGAATGGCGGGATATTCACGCCCAAATTCAGTCCATTCTGAAAGAGCATGGGATAAAGAAGGGGGAATTCGGAATTCGGAATGCGGAAGTGGGAAGGCGGAATGCGGAAGTGGGAAGGCGGAATGCGGAAGTGGGAAGGCGGAATGCGGAAGTGGGAAGGCGGAATGCGGAAGGGGGTAGGCGGAATGTGGAAGGGAGAAAAGGGAATGCGGAAGTTGGAATGCGGAAGGGGGAAAAGGGAATTCGGAAGACGGACTTGACGGGCAACGGGAACCTGAAGATATCCGAGACCCAATATGAGAGGATTCACAAATCCGTCCTGAGCGGCTTTTTGTCCAATATAGCCATGCAGAAGGAAAAAAACATCTTCCGCGCCGGCAAGGGCCGCGAAGTGATGATTTTTCCGGGTTCCGGCCTTTTCAACAAATCCCGGTCGTGGGTGGTGGCCGCTGAAATGGTGGAAACCTCAAGGGTGTTTGCGCGCACCGTAGCCAACATCGAGTGCGGCTGGCTCGAGGCCCTGGGCGGGGATTTATGCCGGCGGACATACCTGGATCCACACTGGGAGAAAAACCGCGGCGAGGTGGTCGCTTCGGAGCAGGTTTCCCTGTTCGGATTGATTATAGTGCCGGACAGAAAAGTCTCCTACGGCCGGATCGATCCGGCCGAAGCTTCCCGGATTTTTATCCAGTGCGCCCTGGTGAACGCAGATATCAAAAAGCCCTTCGCCTTCATGAAACACAACATGGCTTTGATCGACGACATCGTCGACCTGGAAAACCGCTTTCGCCGCCGCGACCTGCTCATCGACGAGCAGCGTATTTTCGAGTTCTATCAGGAGCGCCTGCCCGAGATTTATGATACCCGATCCCTGGCCCGGTTTCTGAAATCAAAAAAAAGCGACCGGTTTATGCGAATGGAGAAAGAGGCCCTTTTCGACTATGCCCCGGACGATGAACAACTGGAGTTGTATCCGGACCGGATCGACATCCAGCGCCACAGCCTCCAATGCTCGTATTGTTTCGATCCCGGAAAAGAAGATGACGGTGTCACCGTCAACGTGCCCGCTGCGCTGGCCCCCTCGGTGGCACCGGAAACGATGGACTGGCTGGTTCCCGGGCTTTATCCCGAAAAAATCGAAGCTCTGATCAAAGGGCTGCCCAAAGCCTACCGCCGCAGGCTGGTACCGGTCAAACACAGCGTCGATCTCATAGTTCGTGAGATGCCCAGGGCCGAGACATCGCTGATCTCGGCTTTGGGTGATTTTATATATCGTCGTTTCGGTCTCGATATTCCGGCCGCGGCCTGGCCACAGGATTCGCTGCCGGATTACCTTAAAATGCGTGTCACCATTACGGGATCGGACGGCAAGGAACTGCGGACCGGACGGGATGCCGGCATTCTGCAGCAGGCCACAGCCGGCATTGAAAGATCCGACGAATTGAGGGCCGCGCGTGCCAGGTGGGAGAAAAGCGGTATTACCTGCTGGGATTTTGGTGATCTCCCGGATTTTGTCAGTGATGCCGGCCAGGGATCCGGCCGCTGGATAGCCTATCCCGCCCTGGAAGGGTCCGGCACCCAGAGCACTGTCAACCTGCGCCTGTACCGCCGGCAGGACGAAGCGCTGAAGGCTCATCGCCAGGGGGTCGCCGCGCTCTATGGCATTCACCTTGCCAAAGACCTCAAGTTTTTAAAGCGTCAGCTGGTCCTGCCGCCGGACAAAGCCCCGATGGCCGATTATTTTGGCGGCGCCCGGAGCCTGGCCCGGCAAATGTTCGATCGCGTCATCCAGGAATTGTTCTGCAAAAACATCCGATCTCAATCGGATTTCGATGCCCACGCCAAGTCGGTGGCACCCGAGATTCTGACAAGCGGGTACGCTTTGCGCGAAAGCGTTCTGCCGGTTTTGACCGCCTACCACGAAGCCAGAAGCCGGATTCAAGCAGTGCAGCACAACAGCCGCCATAACAGCCGGATGGTGTCCTTTTACAAGGGGTTGACCGCCGAGCTGGAGCGGCTGGTGCCCGAGACATTCATTAGCATTTATGATCGACAGCGCCTGGGACATCTGTCCAGATACATCCGGGCCACCGCCATCAGGGCCCGCCGTGCCGCCGTCGATTTTGAGAAGGATCAATTCAAATCCGACACTGTTGCCAAATTCACCGATGGATTAAACCGGCAGCTAAGCGAGCTTTCACCCCGGGCCTCGGATGAAAAGCGCCAGGCCGTCGAAGATTATTTCTGGATGATCGAAGAATTTAAGGTGTCGGTCTTCGCCCAGGAGCTTAAAACCGCCATCCCGGTTTCCGCCAAGCGGCTGGAGAAAAAACTAGGTCAAATTCAAAGAATGGTATGACGATTTCGGATTTGTTTATTTATCACAGCGAGTTGAATGCAAATGAGCTCAAAAGCCCCGACAGTATCGGTAATCCTCCCCACCTACAATCGGGGATGGATTGTCGAGCAGGCCATCGATTCGGTTCTGGGCCAGGATTTCAAGGATTTTGAGCTGATCGTGGTGGACGACGGTTCGACCGATGATACCGGACAGATCCTCGAGGCTTACGGTGAGGACCTGACCGTTATTCGGCAGTCCAACCGGGGGGTCAGCGCCGCTCGCAACCGTGGAATTTCAGCCGCCGTCGGCCGCCTGGTGGCCTTTTTGGATTCCGACGACCTTTGGCTGCCGGGCAAGCTCACCCGTCAGGTGGAATTTTTTGAGGCCCATCCCGCGGCCGTGATTAACCAGACCGAAGAAATCTGGATCCGCGACGGCGTCCGGGTCAATCCCAGGACCCGGCATCACAAATCTTCCGGCATGATTTTCAAACGATCCCTGGCCCTGTGCCTGGTCAGCCCATCGGCGGTCATGATCAGGCGGTCGCTGTTCGATGACGTCGGATTGTTCGATGAGAACCTGCCGGCCTGCGAGGATTACGATCTGTGGCTCAGAATCAGCTGGCGCCATCCGGTCCACCTGATTGAAACACCGCTGATTGTCAAACGCGGCGGCCATGGGGATCAGCTGTCCAAAGCCCCCGGCCTTGACAAGTTCAGAATCCAGGCCCTCAAAAAGATGATCGAAAGCGGGCACCTGGAAGCCGATTTCCACCGGGCCGCCGTGCGGACCTTGCAGGAGAAGTGCGCTGTTTTCGCCGGCGGCTGCCGCAAGCGGGGCAAAGACGCTGAGGCGCAGTACTACGAGGAACTGGCTAAGCGCATGGGGCGGAGTGGCTAGTGTCGTGTCCTAAAAATATCCTATAAATCCTGCAGTATGTATTAGTCCAGAAGCGTCTTTGAGCCAAAAAAAATCCCAAGCACCAAATAACAAATAGCAAACAATACTCAAATTCCAAATTACAATGATCCAAACACCCCATATCTTTGGTCGCGGGTTCTGGAGTGATACAGCTCATATTGAAGCCTACTGAAGTAATCCAATGTTTCCAATGAATTCGATTCATCTGATGCACTATTTAAGATGATCGGTTTCGAATTTAAATATTGTGATTTTGAATTTATTTGTGATTTGAGTTTTGTGATTTGGGATTTAAACAATTGAATTCGGGAATTGGAACGACTTGATCATCCGATCGAGTTTTGGAAATTATATATAGGACACAACAATAGTGCATGGGGCAGAGGACCCCCCGTCACCTTTCAGGCTTCCGACTTCGCTCTTCGAGTTTGGGACTTCGCCCTTCGGGCTACGATCCCACAAGCCGACGGGACAAGTCGGAGGGCAGGCAGAAGACCGATGACAGAAGACGGATGACTGATGACAGAAAACGGATAACAGAAGACAGAAGCTGAATGGCCGAAGACAGAAAGATATGTTGATTTCGACCTTTTTGTGTATATGTTAAATTAGTGTTTAAGATTAATTTCTAGTGATTTTAACCTATTGAAAACAGATATAACCAATAAAGCCGATAATATGAGGGGGAATCATGCAACAAACCTCTATGAAATATATAAAGATATTTATGTTCGCAATATTTACTATGGCCGGCGTGATGATCCATACGGGCTCGGTCCAGGCCGGGGATTATACGATGCAGACAAATCTAAATGATATGGCCGAGTTGATGTCTAAATGGTCGCTGCAGTTAAGCTCCGGCAAGATGGATCCGAAAGCTCAGGAAAAATTAAGCCAGCTGCTGTCCCAGACAAGCCAGGTGCTGCGCGATTTATCGTCTAAATCGGGTGATGACATGAATAGGGAACATCACAATAGGATCGAACAGATGAAGAGTGACTGGGATCCCTTTGATACTGCCGGTCGAATGTAGGGATATCTCAGGTATTCCACATGGGTTGATTGAAGGCAGGCCGATTTCGGTTCTGCCTTTCGTCTTTTAGCGCCCAATCTTGAAGGATTTGCACAAAGTCAAATTGACTCGCTGCGGTGTCCCTTCCCCCCCCAAAGGGGCCCTGTCGCTCTCCAAACCGTCTTTATACGAGACTGCCCCTTCTGGCTTTGGAATTGAAGATGATGAGCGCGGTGATCATCCGCCGGCTAACCTGGCGACAGTCGATAGCCGGACTCGCTCGGCATTACAGCAACCGCCTCCCGCATGAGTCGCGCTAGGGGCATTCTTTGGGGGCAGTGCTTCTCGGCTTCTGAAAAATCGATTTGCGCGATTCGCCGGCGTATGTCGGCAGGCAAAGCATTGAAACAACGAATGGCTTCCAGCTGATCCCCGTAGCTGTTGTAGTACATTAGGTAGCGCAGAATATCGCCGACCGGAGCCGCATCCGCAATTGTCCGCTCGCAGATCTCGGCGCAGCCGGTACAATATCCTGCCGATGTCTGCCGGGCGTATCGCTGCATAAGCCGTTTATCGTCAGAGGAAAGGGCGGATTTGTCTGATGCCGCCGCCGCGTTGGCCTGCAGCAGCTTCATGCTGGGCATGTGGGAGCAGATGCTGGCTATCGAGGGATTCTCCCACACCGATTTGAGTTTGGCCTGTTCGGTTGTAAACCCTTTGGCGATGAATTGCTGGTTGAGTCTTAAAGCGGCGTCGGTTTCCCGGCCGATGTCCGAGAATAAGTTCGACACCAGGGACGCCTGGGTCTTCATGGCAATCAAGCCGACTCCGGCCCCGACACAGGCGTCCACGGCTTTTTTCATGGCATCGGTGTGCATCAAACGGTAGTTGTAAGTGGCCATGATACCGTCGATCCACCCCAGCTTGGCACCATCGCTCAGACACTTTTCCATTTTTTTATGGGTCGAAAATCCAAAATATCGAATCTTCCCCTCAGTCTTGGCTTTTTCAGCCCAAGCCTGGATCGCCTTTGTCAGTTCCTTGTGTACCTCGGATACAGCCTGGATCAGAAACAAATCAATATAGGCTGTTTTCATCCGCTGCAGGGAGTCATAGAGGTGCTGCGTCAGATTGTCGGGATCCGAGTGGCCCGACTTGGTTATCAGAAACACCTTCGCGCGATCCTGCGGGAATCTGCTAAAATATTTACCAATGCCTTTTTCGCTTTTACCGCCGATATAGTTGCGGGATGTGTCCCAACAGGTCACCCCCATCTTAAGGGCCTGTCGCAATAATAACTGGTTCGACAGGAAGTTCACCGTTCCACCCAAAGCCAGGCTGGAAACCTCGACGCCCGTCCTCCCGAAGGGACGCTTGGGGACCTGTTGCCTTCCGGAGACGATAGATACGGACCGGTCAATCGCTCCGGCAAAATGCTCCACCGGGGAAACCACCGCACCAACCCCCGCCACTCCCGCAATCTTCATGAACTCCCGCCGCGACCAGCTTTTATTTTTGTCAGCCATGTTATCTCCAGATATGAGTCAACAAATTCGCCTTTGCATAATCTCAATGTGAAAATCCGTAAACCTATCCCCTTAACCTTCTCTATCTTACACCTATTCCACGATGCCATCTACTATTAATTCTATAATTAATTTCAGGTTCTTTGGCCCGGGCTGGAGACGATTGGCTGTGTTGAGGAAATAGGGCTTGGAATTTTGGAATACTGGAGTGTTGGAATACCGGGATTGGCGGACTCTGGTCCCGCTTTTTGACAAGCCTACGGATCTTTATTTGGCTTTCCAATCTATTCCCTTGAGCATCCGACATCAAAGTTTGGGCTTGAGGAACCAGGGGCCATTAACCTGGACCTGCGACAATTTGCCGCTAACTATTAACCGGCGACCTGTAGCCAGCGACCAACAGCCAGTGACCGGTATCCAGCACCCGGAATCCAGCACCCGGCATCCGGTATCCGGCATCCGGAACCGGGTATCCAGCATCCGGACATCCGGCCCCCGGTACCTGGCATCCTGTACCCGAGCATCCAGTATCGAGTATCGCGTGACCAGATACCAGCAACCCGCAACCGGCCGCCAGTCCTATTTGATAGGGATTCTCAATATCTACAATTACCTGTTGCAATTATAATTATGTTTTGATAGGGGTTGAAGACCTGAAAGGAATTCATATATTAATTAGGTATTAATTTCTAGATTATTTAGGCAGGCAGCCCGACACCGAAACGGCAGCCTGAGCCTGCAATAATCAACCGTATTGGCGCTAATCGCTAATCAACCAAACAAAGGAGGTTCCAATGAAAAAGCTATTTGTCATCACATTTGCTCTTGTTCTGGGAGTTGCTCTGCTGAGCGGCTTCGGACCTTTCGAGACGAAGGCTCAGGCCGAAACCCAGTTTGTCACCATCGGCACCGGTGGTGTGACCGGGGTTTATTATCCCACCGGGGGCGCCATTTGCCGCCTGGTGAATAAGACCAGAAAGGAACACGGGATTCGCTGCTCGGTTGAAAGCACCGGCGGCTCTGTCTATAATCTGAACACCATTGCCGCCGGGGAATTGGACATGGGCGTTGCCCAGTCCGATTGGCAGTACCATGCTTATAACGGCACCAGCAAATTCGAGAAAAAAGGCCCCAATAAAGACCTGCGGGCGATATTCTCCGTTCATCCCGAGCCGTTTACCGTGGTCGCCCGGGCAGACTCCGGCATCATGAATTTTCAGGATCTGAAGGGCAAACGGGTCAATATCGGCAACCCCGGATCGGGGCAGCGCGGCACCATGGAAGTCGTTATGAAGGCTTTGGGCTGGGAGAAAAGTTCGTTTAAACTGGCATCCGAACTCAAATCCGCCGAACAGTCCAAAGCGCTGTGCGACAACAAGATCGATGCCATGGTCTTCACCGTGGGCCACCCCAGCGGCTCGATCAAGGAAGCGAGCACTTCATGTGACTCCGTGCTGGTTAACGTAACCGGAGCGGAGATCGACAAGCTGGTGGCAGAAAACGACTACTACCGTACCGCGACGGTTCCGGGCGGCATGTACCGTGGAACACCCAATGACACCCAGACATTCGGTGTCGGCGCCACATTTGTAACTTCGGCCAAGGTGCCCGAAAATGTTATTTACAATGTGGTCAAGGCGGTGTTCGAGAATTTTGATCAATTCAAAAAGCTCCATCCGGCCTTTAAGGTTCTGAAAAAAGAAGAAATGATCAAGGACGGGCTTTCGGCACCACTGCATGACGGCGCCGTGAAATACTACAAGGAAGCCGGCCTGATGTAGTTATCCACACTGGGACGAAGTGCGTCGCTTGAACGGCGCACTTTGTCCACATACCGACAGAGGCGATGTCGGTTGCTTCCATTCCTTATTCAGCTGCAAAATCGCTGTCCAAGCCCGGATCGATATCACTATCTTCACAAAAGGAATCATCGCAATGACCGAATCGACAGATAGCCTGAAATCAGAAGATCAACTTCAGGAGATGATTGCCGAGTCGGATACTGGGGCCCGTAATCCGACCGGTGCGATTCCGAAAAAGATTCTCTATTACGTACCGCTGATCTGGACGTTGTTTCAGCTCTGGTACGCATCTCCCCTGCCTTTCATCTTCAACATATTTGTCTTAAACGATACCGAAGCCAGGTCCATTCACCTTGCTTTTGCCGTTTTTCTATCCTACACGGCCTACCCCACGTTTAAATCATCGCCCCGAAACTATATTCCCGTTCAGGATTGGATTGTGGGACTCGTGGGTGCATTCTGCGCGGCCTATCTGTTTATTTTTTATGTGGAATTATCCGATCGCCCGGGTGATCCGACCCAACTCGACCTGATCGTCGCGGTTGTCGGGATGATCCTTCTGCTGGAGGCCACCCGCCGTGCACTGGGGCCGCCTTTGATGGTAGTCGCCGGTGTGTTTACGATTTACACCTTTTTCGGGCCCTATATGCCCTCAGTGATCGCTCATAAAGGCGCCAGCCTTTCCAAGGGGATGTCCCACTACTGGCTGGGAACCGAAGGTGTTTTCGGTGTTGCACTGGGGGTTTCCACCGGCATGGTGTTCATGTTCGTGCTGTTCGGCGCGCTGCTCGAGTCGGCCGGAGCCGGCAATTACTTTATCCGCACCGCATTTGCCGGATTGGGCCATCTGCGGGGCGGCCCCGCCAAAGCCGCGGTGGTCTCGTCCGGATTGACCGGCCTGGTGTCGGGATCATCCATTGCCAACGTGGTTACCACCGGCACGTTTACGATTCCGCTCATGAAAAAGGTCGGCTTCAAGGCCGAAAAAGCCGGGGCGGTCGAGGTGGCCTGCTCCACCAACGGCCAGCTTATGCCGCCGGTCATGGGGGCGGCGGCCTTCCTGATGGTTGAGTACGTCGGCATCACCTACGTGGAGGTCATCAAACACGCGTTTTTGCCGGCCATCATTTCCTATATCGCCCTGGTATACATCGTTCACCTGGAAGCCTGTAAACTGGGCCTGCAGGGTATGGAAAAGCCGGTCACAAAAACCCTGAACCAAAAACTGCTTTCATTTGTTATCACGATTTTGTCATTAATCATCATCGGCGGTGTCACTTACTACGGATTGGGCTGGATCAAGATCGTGGCCGGCGACGCGACGCTCTTGGTGGTTTCGATCCTGCTGCTCGCCGCCTACCTGGTATTGGTATACATCGCCTGCAAAGTGCCGGAGCTGGATACCAGCCATGAGATCAAGGAACTGCCCAGATTGGGTCAAACGGCCCAAGCGGGGTATTATTTTCTGCTGCCCATTGTAGTGCTCATGTGGTGCCTGGTGGTTGAACGGCTTTCGCCGGCGCTGTCCGCTTTTTGGGCGACGGTTTTACTGATTTTTATCGTAATGACCCAGCGGCCGTTAAAAGGCTTTTATCGCAAATTAAAAGGTGACGAGTTCTCTTTCAAACGCGGATTCATCGATTTGATCGAGGGCATGGTGGCCGGCGCCCGCAATATGATCGGTATCGGTGTGGCCACCTCTGCGGCCGGCATCGTCGTCGGCACCGTGACCCTGACCGGCATCGGACTGGTCATGACTGAATTCGTGGAATTCATTTCCGGCGGCAACCTAATGCTGATTTTGCTTTTTACCGCCATTATCAGTCTGATCCTCGGAATGGGTCTGCCGACCACCGCCAACTACATCGTCGTCTCTACCCTGATGGCGCCGGTGATCGTCGATCTGGGCGCCCAGAACGGCTTGATCGTCCCCTTGATTGCCGTGCACCTGTTCGTCTTCTATTTCGGCATCCTGGCCGATGACACCCCTCCGGTGGGATTGGCCGCTTTTGCCGCCGCGGGCATCTCCGGCGGCGATCCCATTCGCACCGGTATTCAGGGCTTTACCTACGATATTCGTACGGCGGTCCTGCCCTTTATGTTTATTTTCAACACCCAACTGCTGATTATCGGCGTGGCCAACTGGCTCCACCTGGTCATCGTGATTGCCGCCGCCGTGGTTGCCATGCTGGCGTTCGCCGCCGGCACCCAGGGATATTTCCTTACCAAGAGTCGGATCTGGGAAACCGTTGCGCTGCTGGTGGTGGCCTTTACACTGTTTCGACCCGGTTTCTGGTGGGATGAGATTTTTCCTCCGCTCACCAATGAGCCGCCCGCCAGACTCGAGCAGACGGTGCAGGATATGGAGCCCGGCGCCCAATTGAGAATCAAGTTGAAAGGCGAGAAGATGGACGGGACCGAGTTTACCAAAACGGTCATGCTGCCGGTGGGCGACGAGGAGACGGCCCTCGCGAGATTGACCGCCATTGGAATTGAAACCCGCAGCGAGGACGGTAAAACCCTGATCGACAACGTGGTGTTTTCAAGCGCGGCTGAAAAAGCCGGAATCGATTTCGACCAGGAAATCCTCAACATCCAGGTGCCGGCCAAACGGCCGCCCAAACAACTGATGTTCCTACCGGCGCTGCTGCTGTATGGGGCGGTTGCCTTTATACAGCGTGGCCGCAAACGTAAATTGGAGGCTGCCGCATAATAATAATGCGGATATGGAATTAACCGCTTTTGGTGCGGCCAAAAGCCATGGGAGATCCAATTCTTGGGGCTGCACTTGTGCACTGACATCCACATAACGACGAAGTGTCAGCCAAAGGATCGCCGGCCATGTCGGTCTGATAACCCGTGGTCGGCCTTTCATCCTGGAGTCTACTATGTTTAAAAAAATTCTTGTGCCGATGGAGATCGATTATCCCGATACCGCCAAGGCTGTCTATCAAAAAGCGGTCGCGCTTGCCAAGCTGAGCGGGGCCGAGATTCAGCTGGTAAGCGTGATGCCCGGTTTTGGTATGCCGATTGTGGCCTCCTATATCTCTGATGAGGTGCGCCGGGAGGCGGCAGCGAGATTCGAGCAGTCTGTAGCGCAATTTGTCCAGAAAAATTGTGACAAGGACGTATCATTCAAGGTGAGAACCGGTAAAAACTGGGAGGAAATCATAAAAGCGGCCGATAAGTGGGGCGCCGATCTGATTGTGGTCTACCACAACCGACGCCGCGATGTTAACGAGATCTTCAGCAACTCCTGCACTCAGAGAGTCGCGGATAACGCCAATTGCTCGGTGCTGCGCCTGCGGAATATTCACAGTTAGACGCATCGAAACACCGGATGGGCCAACCATCCCGGGTCTCATCGATTATAGTCAGTCACCATTTTAAGTCATAAATCTAGCGGAGGAAACCATGATTGCCAGAAAGCATGAAAAGCATCTCTGTTTTTCCTGGTTATTCAAGCGAGCTCCTGTGATAATCGTTTTGTTTATCGTCGGTCTTTGCCCTTTTTCCGCGGATGCACTCGATATTCTTCTAGGTACCGGCGAGACAGGCTCCTTTTCCTACTTTACCGGCCGAACGATCTGCGGAACGCTAAACAGGCACGCAGATGGGATCAACTGCAAAGTAGTTGCCGGCCCCGACGACATGTCCAATCTGACGAACCTTCGCGGCGGTGCCTTGGATATCGGACTGGTCGATTCCCGCATGCTGTACGATGCTGTCAATAAAGCCGGCAATTTCGAATTTCTTGATATCAGTTTCGATAACCTGCGTACCATTCTCCCGCTGTATGATATTCCCGTCACCCTGGTTGCGCGCAGGGGTGCAGACATCACTTCGCTGGAGGGGCTGAAGGGAAAACGAATTAATGCGGGGGCACCCCTTTCTCTGGAGAATCTTGCAGTTGATACGATTATTAAAGCAAAAAACTGGTCGAAGGCGGACTTTAGCCTGGTGCAGGAATTACCTGCTTCCCAGTCTCAGGATACGATGGCATTTTGCTACGGCACGGTTCAGGCCATGGTACACATCGGCGTACATCCCGATCCGTCCTTGGATCAGCTACTCATGCGCTGCCGGGCGGGGCTGGCGGATATGAACGACAGCGATACTGAAAAATTGATTAACGATCATCCTGCTTTTTCGAAAATTATCATTGCTGCCGGTACGTATTCGTCTCATCCACAAGCGCTTACAACGTTCGGTACCAAAGAGATACTGGTCGCTTCGGAAGATCTCGATGAACAAACGGTCTACCGGATTATCGACGTGATGGCCGGCCAGCAGAAACGTCTGCAAAGTGCCCATCCGGCCCTGTCCTCCTTTGCCGTGCAGTTCCAAGGCCAGGATGTCGCCGGGGTGCAATTGCATCCGGGTGCCGCCAAATATTTTTCAGGGAATTGATATCATCAACAGGAAACAGAAGACGGAAGACAGAAGACAGAGGACCCTGCTTCGCCTTTCAGGCTTCTCAGGGCAAGCAGAGGACCTTCTTTGCTAAGCGGCGTTAGGCTTTGTTAAAACTGCGCCCCGGCACGTCGCCGGGGCAGGCAGGGCAGGTGAGAAGGTTTCTTGAATTCCGCATTCCGCATTCTACATTCCGAATTCAAATGATTCCCCTATTGGGGAATCATTTCTGCGTCACCCTCAATACTTCCTCGATCGTGGTAACCCCGTTTAACACTTTTTGAATGCCGTCCTGGCGCAGGCTCAACATTTTTTCTTCGCGCGCCAGGGTTTTTATCTGGTTGGAATCGAAGGTTTCGAGAATCAGGTTTTTCAAGCTTTCCGTCAGGACCATGATTTCAAAAATGCCCAACCGGCCGCTGTATCCGGTACCGATGCATTTTTCACACCCGAGGGCTTTATAGGTATGGCGCTCCTCGAAGTGGCCCGGTGCCACCCCGATGCTTTGCAGGTATATGGCGCTGGGTTTGTAGGCCTTTTTACAGTCATCACAGAGGACGCGCACCAGTCGTTGGGCTACCACGGCCAGCACCGAGGAGGAGATCAGAAAAGGCTCGACACCCATATCCACCAGACGGGTAATGGCGCCGGCCGAATCGTTTGTGTGCAGGGTGGAGAAAACCAGATGGCCGGTCAATGCGGACTGCACTGCGATTTCGGCGGTTTCCTTGTCGCGAATCTCACCGATCAGGATCACATCCGGGTCCTGGCGGACGATGGAACGCAGACCCCGGGCGAAGGTCAGCTCGATTTTGGGATTTACCTGAATCTGGCTGATGCCTTTGATTTGATATTCAATCGGGTCTTCGATGGTGATGATATTGATGTCCGGCTTGTTGATGGACTGCAATACAGCGTACAAAGTGGTGGTTTTGCCGCTGCCGGTCGGCCCGGTAACCAGGATGATGCCGTTGGGCGATGCCACCAGCTTTTCAATCACCTTCAGACGCTCCGGGCTCAGGCCGAGATCCGGAAGCTCCAGCAGGGAGCCCGACTTGTTCAACAGCCTGAGAACAACCCGCTCGCCGAAAGCGGTTGGAATCGTCGACACCCGCAGGTCGATGTTTTGATCACCCACCCTGACCTCGAAGCGTCCATCCTGGGGCAAACGTTTTTCGGCGATGTTCATCTTCGCCATGACCTTGATCCTGGAGATCAAGGCCGGCTGAATCCATTTGGGCGGGCTGAGCAAATCGTAAAGAATGCCGTCAACCCGATAGCGCACGGTAAAGCTGTGCTGGTAGGGCTCGATATGGATGTCGCTGGCCCGGGCTTTAATGGATTGAGAAATAATGTGATTGACCAGCTTTATGATCGGCGCCTCGCTGGTGTCATCGAGAAGATCGGCGGTTTCCTCGATTTCGCTGAGAATGGCGCTGCCGTCTTCCTGCATGTCCTGGACCAGTTGTTCGGCTGAATCCCGTCTGAGGTCGTATTGCAGGTTGATGGCCGAGAGAATCGATTCCCGGCTGGCCAGCACCAGGCTGAAGTCGGTTAATCCCATCAGCCGCACGAGATCATCGAGGGCGTGGAAATTCAGCGGGTCGTTGATGGCGATGACGGGACCGGGGGCGGCCACTTCCTTGTCGGCATCCGCGGCATTGGGCGGCAGCATACCGCAGTTTGCGGCCGTCACCGGGCGGGTGTACGCCAGCGGCACCATGAAATATTTTTTCAGAAACTGAATGGGGATTGCTTCGGTAAAATCTGATTCAATATCGTCCAGGGGCAGGGTCGGCCAGAAAGGCAGGTCGTATTGATTGCTCAGGGCTTCGAGCAACTGGGTCTCGGTAATATGGTTCTGTTGGACCAGTATTTCACCGATGCCGACGCCTTTTTCCTGCCGGAGGCGCTGGGCTTCGGCCAACTCCGCGTTATCCACGCCGTAATCGGCAGCAAGTATTTGAGACAACTGTGGGGCCATAGTGTAATGAATATTTTAGACTGAAGATTGAATAATAAAGGATTTCTAATGCTTATATGAAACTACATTAAAAAGCGAACCGCAGAACCGCAGAATGTCGAATAACGAATTTCGAAGAATCGATTCGCTTCGCTCAAGCTTTTTTTATAAAATAGACAGAATACATCATTCGAAGTTCGATGTTGGAAGTTCGATGTTCGATGTTCGTTAGTTTCCTGTTTCGATCAGACTGGACGCTCGCGGCCAGCGGCCGCCGCTCGTATGAAGCCACCGTTTCTTTTCCGATCAGATCGGCCGTCCTTTTGCCGGATTCCATCCTCCTATTCCACCACCGATCGTGCTGACGGATTCTGATTGATTTTAAAGCTGCCTCCCCTGATGGCGTCCATCTGTCCCCGTTTTTCCATCAGAACCTTTTGCGCTTCGGCGGGATTTTTGATGACCCTGGGGGTCACAAAAACATAAAGGTTGGTCTTTTCCTTTGTTTCGGAAGAGTCTTTGAAAAACCAGCCCAGGACGGGAATGTCACCCAGCACCGGAACTTTGGTTTCGTTGTGCGTCGTGACGTCATCGATCAATCCGCCGATGACGATGGTCTGATTGTCCCGCACGATCACGGTGGTGTCCACCGTCCGTTTGAGGGTGACCGGCTGGGTGGTTGAGGTCAGCAGGGTGGCCGTCTGATCGATCTGGGTGACCTCCAGGTTGATCTGCATGCGCACCAGGCGGCCCTCGGTGACGTGGGGGGTGATCTTCAGGATCTTGCCGACGTCGCGGTATTCAAAGGATTCGAAGGTTCCGCCGGACACATCGGTGGTGGAGCGCGTCTGGTAGGGCCGATTCTCGCCCACGGTGATGCGCGCTTCCTCGTTGTCCGTGGTCAACACCTGGGGCGTCGAAAGAATCCGAAAATCATCGTCGGTCTTAACCGCGTTGACGATGGCCGATATATTGTTGACGGTGACGCCGGCGATTGTAAGCGGCTCGGAGAGCAGCCCCAGGGACAGACCGCCGGGCAGCAACTCATCCGGGCCGATCTCGACTCCCTTCCTGAAGCCGCCGCCGAATACTGTTTCCTTGCCGTCAATCGAAGTTTTGCCGAAGGCCGACCAGTCAACCCCGATGTCCAGGCTTTTTTCCATGTCGACTTCCATGATCAGCGCTTCGATGTATACCATCGAGCGGGGGATGTCGAGTTTCTTGATAACCTCCTCCAGAACCAGGTAGTCATCCTTGTCGGCCATGATAATCAAGCTGTTGGTGGCTTTGTCGGCGGATATTCTGACGGCACTGGTCACCGCCGGCCCCCCCTTGCCCTTGGGCGCGCCGGCCTTTTCGGAGGGGACATCCTGCAGTACCTTGGCCAGTTCTTCGGCCGTGGCATTCTTGCAGTAGTAGACGTGGATTTTGCCCTTGCCGCGCGGCGCTTCCTTGTCGATCATGGCGATCAGTCTTCTGATGCGCAGGGTGTCGATTTCACTGGCCAGCAACACGATGGTATTGGTTCTTTCGTCGGCCACCATGGTGATGACTTTTTGCTCGACACCCTTGCCCTTTTTGCGGGTTGGTTTGAACACCGTGCTCAGCAAACTCACCATCTTGGCGGCGTCCGAATACTCGAGCGGTATCACCGATATTTCCTGGCCGATGCCGGTGATGTCGATTTCGTTCAAGATTCTGAGAAGCCGCTTGATGTTGGAATAGACATCGGTCACGATCAAGGTGTTGGTCGGTGAGTAGGCCAAAATAACACTGCTTTTGGATACCATCGGGGTAAACAGACGCTTGATTTCAACCGGATTGGCATATTTCAGCGGGATCAGCTGGGTGACCACCCGGTCGACGGGGGTGGTCGCCTCTTCCCTCAGCTTGGTTTCTATACTCTTGGAGCGCGCATCCGGTGAAGGTATGATCTTAACGACTTCACCCGATCGAACGGTGGTATAGCCGTGAACCTCCAATACCGATTCGAATACCTTATAGGCTTCTCTAAGGGAAATTTTTGACGGGGATATGATCGTTACTTTGCCTTTGACCCGCTGGTCCACGACAAAATTGGTCGCGGTCAACTCGCTCATAAATTTGATGAACACATTGATGTCCACATTGTTGAAATCAATGGAGACAAACTGTTCCGGGACTTCAGCCCCGGATTCCTGGGCCAGGCTCTGACCGGATACAAATATCAGGACAAAGACGGCAAGGGCTGCGATTGAAACCAGAGCGTGTGTCGCTGTCGCGTGGGTTGTTTTCATGTAGATTCCGTTAAAACGCCAGTAAATTAGTTGTAAAACCAAGCAACCACATCGGTGCTATTCTATGCTGTAGTCAAGGGTTTGCTCACGACCGCGGCGCTTGATCTGAAGCTGAATGTTGGATGCCGACGACAGCTCCTCCAGAACCCTGGCGGCATCTTCCACAGATTCGATGGAATTTCCGTTGACGCCGGTGATGACATCGCCATTGCGCAAGCGCATCTTTCTGAAGATGGCGTTGGGCTTGATGCCGGTGATGGAAATCCCCGCAGCTTGGCCGTCTTGGTCTAAATGCGGCCGCATGGTGGCCTGCTCCATGACTTGGCCCAGGTTGTCCATCGCCCTTCGGATCTGATCGCTCCTCAGCCTGATTTTGCGCTGGTAGCGTGATACCGGCAGCTTTCTGTCCCTGGTCCCCGGTGAGCTGCGCACCCGTTTTTTGGGTGCGCGGGCACTTGCTTTACGGCCGCGGATTTCTTCCATGGCCAGGATCTCGTCGCGGTCATCGACATTCAGCACCACTTTTTCCCGCAGGATCAACTTGACGACGGCATTCTGGATGGTGTCGCCGGCATGGTAGAGATTCTGCTCCCGGGTCTTGGTATCTTCGATCACCGCATAGGATCGGTTGTTTTGTCCCGTTACCGTGCCCCAGAGCTTTAGTTTCAGGTCGGTTTGCTTTAATTTATCGATGTCGACTTTTTGGGGTTTGGGTACAATTTCTTCTGTACCCGAATTGAAAATATTGCGTGCCGTGATGGCCTTGTAGTCCGCTGCCGGTGGTGGCGAATAGGGAGTGGTCGGCGCCTCCGATGCCGGCCGGAACTCGGGCGCCGCCGGCAGGGAGTAATCCGGGCGCGGGGTGACAAGGGTGTAGAAGGTCTGGACGCTCAGGAATATCCCTGCGGTTAGGAGCACCAGATTGGCTATATTGAAAAAGCGATTGGTCATACTCAATGGGGGCTTTGACCCAGTGGAATAATGGAACTATGCAAATTCGGAGTGATGGGTCTAACGGCAAAACAGTCGCTTAGGAATCCTTGCGAAATTATCGACTGTCACCGAATTAGAGGCACTCATCTTTTTTACCCAATTTTCCAACATTCCTTGTTAAGAGTTCGCAAATACTACCTCTTTGTGAAATCACAAAATCCAATTAAGTTACAACATTCGAAATACCTAGTTCAGTTTGAAGTCCGGTTTCGCCACCGTACCTCCGACGGTAAATGAAATTGCTGTTTTTCCGCCTTTTTTCTGTCTCAGAAAGCCTGCCGCGATGCTGTTTTTCATCGCCGCCACAAATCCGTGGTGCGGCGTCACCGATCCATTGATATTCAGCCTGTTTGACCGGCCCGTTCCTCTCAGGGCAATCGTGCCGGAAAGCTCGGCGTCGAGCTGGCTGCCCCGGGCGCTTAATTTTTTGACATTGAGGCGGCCCTGATTCATAGCCAGATCGGCATCGACTTTTGCAAATTGCAGCGACGGCAGACCGATAACAGGTTTTTCGAAATCGATGCGGGGATTGGACAACAAAAGTTGGCCGGTCATTGTCCGCTCCGGCCACACCCCGTCTATCATGAACTCTCCGCCCAGATCACCTGAAATCTTATGGTCGCTCAAACGCTGCAGAAGCGGGATTGCCTGCAGCGGTATGCCTGAAAGCGTGCCGTGAACTTTTTCGTGCCCCGATCGCCGCGGCTGTCCGCTTGTGCGCTTCCACTCACAGTGCCGGCATTTACGCGGCCCGTGAAACGGGCCGATTTCGTGCTGCTGAAAAACGACATCAATCCGGGCGTTATCACTAGACTGTCCAGGGAGAACAGTTCATTGTTGCCGCGGGCAATGCCGACTGCGTTCAACTTGATCCCCGGCGGCAACACCGGGCTGACATGATCGATCGAAACGGCGATACCCGGGTTCCCCCGGCTGATTTCATAAGCCACATAGTCCCTGACAGCTTCGGACGGGAACAGGTAATAGAGAAAAAATAACGTTGTTCCAACTACATAGCCAGTGTACAATATAGTGCTTTTTGTCAGTTTCATGCGATCGTTTCGCGTCTGACACCAAGTTTGTGCCGTAAAGGTATTTTCGTGGTGGCAGGTGGCCAGGTGCCAGCCGTCCTAATTGAGCAATTGCGCATATAGGGTAGATGGACTTGGGAATTGTGAATTTAGGAATTATACTGATTCCGTCGATCTTAACGAAATCCCTCAATCCCTCAATTCCTCAATTCCCTATCCCTGAAAGCTACATTTCCACTGTTTCAACCTGCATTATCGCCGTCAGCAGACCCTGTTTTTTGTCCTTTTTCGAAATCGAGATTTTTTTGATTTCAACCATATTTTTGGAGGTTTCAACGCTGTAAAGGTAATTGGCCAGTTGTTCCAGGGTGATGGCCTCGACCTTCATTTCAACCCGGGAGATCTTATAGGGGCTGTTTTTCTGAACGATTTTGGATGGTTTCATGTAGCTAATGCGATCCTTGATGCCGGACGTGCCGGCCAACCGGTCCAGAAAGGAGAACAGCGCAAAGCCCCGCTGCCGGCGCTGAAAACGAGATTTTGATACGCTGGTCTCCTGGGTCAGAGCGTTATACTCGGACTGCCAGCGCTGCATGTCCGCCACCATATCCGCCTTGGTTTTCAGGCTGTTGCGGGTATTGGCCGCCGAGGCGATCCAGGGCTCCACAACCAATACCGCGATCAGGAAAGCTGCGACAACGCCTGCGGCCACCATTACGCCGAGGCGTTCGCGTTTGTTCAGATTTTTAAACACCGCCGGTAGCTTCATTTTAAAGCTCCACTTTCATCTGAAACCGGATCTCCTTGCCTGAGCGGTTCTTGTTGGTCGAGCTTATGGTCACCCGCTTGAAAAAGTCAACTTGCTCCAGGCCGCTTTTGATGTCCTGGACGGAATTGAAGGTGTCGGTATTTCCGGAGATAAGCACGGTGTCAGACGAAATAACCATTCGGGTGACATCGACCGTCAGGCCGGCCGGAATGCTCTTGCTGATGGCGTTTAAAATATCGATGCTGCGTAGATGAGGCCGCGCCGCACTTTGAAGCTGTGCATTTTTTCTGGCCTGCTCCAAATTTATCTGCATTTGCCGATGGGCGTCTTCTATTTTTTCATTGGGAAACGATGCTTGAAAAATACTGTCAATTTGCCGATCGTAGCCCTCCAGCTTTTTGTTCAACCGATAGGAATCCAATATAAAATTAGACATCAACAAAACGATGACGGCTGCAGCGAATATGCCGGTTTTGATCCAGTTTTTTTTGTGCTTTAAAAACAGCTTTTTAGCGGCGAACTGCCCTTTGTGAAAATTGAGCCCGCCGATGCCTTCGATTTCCACCATGGCCAGCGACAGGGCGCTGTCCATCAGGGCCGGATCCCATGGATTGACGTCCTCATCGTCGACGGGAATGTCCAGGTGCTCGCAAATATTCAACCGCTTGGCCGGAAGATCCAGGGCGTCGGCGACGTTTGTATCGAAAGCAGCGCCGTTTAAACCGCTGCCGGTCATTACGAGATCCGGAGGTTGAAAGTCGGCCTGGGAAAGCTCGCCATAGGCAGCCAGCGTGCGCCGGACAAAGGCCCCCAGTGCTGTGGCGCGGGTGTCATCATTGACCGGGGTTGGAATCGAGCGCAACAATTTTACGCCCCTGTCGCCGACGATAAACAGCGTGCTGGTTGTCTTGCTGACTTCGAGGAAAAGCTGATCCTCTCCGGGAACGGACTGACGTGCCAGACATAGGGCCGAAGGAAGACCGCTGACAGTGATTACCTCCGGGTCGATCTTCAGGGCCGCGAGGGTCTCAAGGTAGGGATTCAGCGCGGCTTGCGGCACTGCCACGGCGATCAGTTCGGTCTGGCCGCCCTGGTGGCCCGACTCCAGATCGATAAAATCGATAACCAGGTCGTCAACCGGAAAGGGAACCGCGGGTTCCAATTCAAAGGGCAGCACCATGCGGATCTTTTTGGTCTCCTTGAAGGGTACTTTCAGGATGCGATAGGAAAAATGTTCGGGGGAGATGGAGACCACACAATCACAGCCGGCGGGGTCGATTTGACTGGTGAGGGCTTCCAGGGCCGCCTGGATGTTTTTCGAACCTTCTTCTGAATCAGGTATGGGAATGTATGCATGCGTGTCGACCCGGTTTTCCCGCAGACCGGTTTTGACCAGCACTGCAGCTAAGGATTCTTTTCGAATATCGATACTGAGGACTTTTCTGCTCATTGCCTTTGCTCAGCAAGTGATATGCTTGAGGGCTTGCATTTATGCAAAACTAGATTGTCTCGCGCAAAGGCGCCAGGACGCCAGGTCGGTAGAGCCTATGGCAAATTTTTTTGCGGGCTTTGCGCCTTCGCGTGAGAGTAATGCCGCCGGATTCTTAGGCCTATAAATCTGAAATATTATGGCGCCGTCAACTTCTCTTCCAGCTTAAAACTTTGCAGGTCCATTTGCCGGATTTCGGGTTCTGAACCCGCTGGACCACCGCAATCACCGATGACCGGATGTCATTCAGGGAGGCGATGGAATGAATGCGGAAAAAGTCGCTTGCTACGGTAATCAGCCCGGAATCAATGGTGACATCACCAAAACCTGTAATATTTTTATACCATTTAGGGCTCGAAAAGTCATGGACATCTTTATTGTCCGCCATTTCCTGTCTGGATTCATAAAGTGCCTGAGCCAAATCCTGATTTTCCGTTCCCAGCAGGGCCGCCAGCACCGGGATGTCGGCTGTATTGATATTGATCCGCCCCGGCCAGTTGAAGGCGTTTCCGGCTCCGGTGACCAGCCCGTGGACGGTCATGTAATCGGCCAGCCCGGGGGCATTGGCGGCGCCATGGTAGATCTGAGGGGTTATGCCTTTTATCAACAGGAGTTCGTTCAGATCGGCTATCGGTCCATTGCGGCTGGAGTATGGGGGATCTTGTTCCTCATAGTAGCTCGATTCCGCTCCACTCAGGCCGGTGGTCGCCTCGTCGTCGCCACTGTCCAGCCAGTCTTTGACCGAGTTGACGATAGCCGTCGGGTTGCTGTCATCCTGCAGATCGTCCTCGCTGGCGACAACATTTAGAATTCGCTCCCAAATCATTATTTGTGACGGGTTGAATTGGCGGCTGTCAGGAAATTTGACCAGGGCGTTGACCTGGACTCTGCTCAACTCATCGGTAATAACGACTGAGAGTTTGCCCCTCTCAAAGGGGATTTCCTGGAGCACCTCATTTATTTTCTCCGGATCGGCCCAGTCTTCTTGCAGAGAGTCGAATGCAGACTCCGCCTTGTCTTTAATCAGCATGGCCATGGCGGCATGAATACCGGCGGAGGCCATCGATGCAAGCATCAACCGGTCCCTCAGGACAGTGCTGGAAAGAACTTCGAACCGCGCCCGGCGATTGTACTCCAGGGCGGCAGCCACCAGCATCGTCGTAACCGATAGAGTAATGAGCAGGGCGATTCCCCGGTTGTTCGAAACTATTTCATTTAGTCTCAACATATTGAATGTGCCAATTTTGTATATTGGGGACACAGATTTGCACAGATAAACACAGATAAGAACTAAAACTTTTAGCTTCGATAATATATGTCTGATTCCATGCTAACCGTGCAATCCGTGTTCATCCGTGTCCAAAAACCATGATTCTATTCAATTTTCTCGCGCCGCACCGCCAGTCGGACGGTGGTTTCAAAATCGTACGTCATCGTATCGCTGCCGATTTCAAGCTGAATACGGATGGCGGCCGGGGTGGCGTATCCATACTCATCGGAATCCGAATCCCACTGGTCGTATTCAGAACCGTCAGCGTCAAAATAAGTAAAGGCCAATGATTTTAAGCGGTCACACAGAACGGGATCGGCCCCTTTTTCCTCAAACTCCGGGTAGGGATACAGGTGATCGGCCCGCTTTAATACCGCCCGACCATCGTTCTTCACCTGGACGTAATAAACTATTTCAGCAATTCCGCCCCGCATGCTTTGCGCCAAGGGCAGGTGGGCGCTGCTGGTGAATCTAAGCGATGCAAAACTTGTGCCACCAGAATTGGCAGGCGCGCCGATGATGCGATAGGCATCGGGCGGATCATCCAGCTCCGGTTTTTGGTAAAGGGGCGGCTGGCGGACGTATAAAGCTTCCAGGTCGACGGTCATACGATTGAGACAACTTTTGGCCATATCAAAATAACGCCGGCTGTTGCTCAACGAATCGGTGCTGGAGAACACGGCGTTGAAGGAGGCCAGGACGGTCGTCACCACGAGGCCCAGGATCAAAAAGGCCAGAAGGATTTCCATCAGGGTAAAACCACCCGTCCGCTCCGGTTTCTTTTTGCTATATGTCGAGAACTTATCGATCATAACTATCGGCCAAGTGGTATAAGGTAGAGGGTGTAAGGTATAGGGTGACCGGCGCAAAGCAGGCTATGGCAGGTAAAATGCGGCAGCCCCCTGGTCGGAGACTTTCAGACCTTCGATCTTTGGTCGATATCATCTGTCATCTGTCCTCTGTCATCTGTCGTCTGTCTTCTGACCTCTGTCCTCTGACTTCAGTCATTTGCCGTCTGTCATCTGTCATCCATCAGTCGATATGTCCTGATGTTGTAGGAGAATTCATTGCTGTTCAAAGAAACAGTCAGGTCAATTTGCTTAAAGTCATTGGCGACTTCGCCCAATGCTTCTATGGCCATCTCTTCGACGCTGACGCTCCACGTGTATCCGGGATACTTGTCGCCGAAGTCCCCCGAATCGCCTGTGGTTAGTTCCGACGTACTTGTTTCAAGCTCGGACAGTTTGCTCTGCCCCAGCATGGGAGCCAGGGTATAAAACCTGCTGGCAATGTTCATGCTCAGCGTCTGAGAATGCATCCGGTAGACGCTGACCAGAACGATGGCCATGACGGACATCGCCACCATGACTTCCAGCAGGGAGAAGCCGCGGCTGGTCACTATTCTTTGGTTACTGGCTACATTTCGCCGGGCTTTGGCTGCCTGATTCTTTTTAGACAATGGCACACGGTTCACGGCGCACGGCGCACGGCCAGACCCTAAGAGCGAATTTGTCGCAAAATAATTCCTGTTGGTCATCTGTTTTCCGTCATCTGTTCTCTGTCATCTGTTATCAGTCCTCGAAGCCGGCATAAGTATCGAAAATTTGAACCTCGCTCAGAAACGGCTCTATTAGAAAACTCAGGTAGTCGTCGTCCTCCTGCATGTGGATCAGGACTTTATCCGTATAACCGCCTTTATAAAAAATGATCTCAGCGGTGCCGGTTGCCACCTTCCCTTTAGCCGGATACTCGATATCGATGATGCGCAGCTCATCGGGGAGGGAATAACTGTTGTTTAAGGCCGCATCCTCGATGTCCTCCGGCTTCATCGCTTCATGGGTTTCCCATATCCGGCCGCTTCCTAGGTCAAAGTGAAGGGTATACTGCTTTTGATCGCGGATGGCGTTTTCTCGCAAAGATTGCACCTTGCCGATCAACCAGCGTGAGCTTTGTTTACTGTCGTCCAAAAAGGGATTGTTTCCAAACCGGGGCAACGTAAAAAACAACATCAGGCTGATCAGCGAGATTACGACGATCAGCTCGATCAGGGTAAAACCGGAATTCCCGGGCACCCGTTCGGGTTTTGTCTTCAGGATTATTCTTGAGAAAAGCGCAACCATGATGTCATGACATGCAAAACATTTGAGATGGGCTCATGGGGTGGATAAGGTCAGGTTGAAAAGCTCATTTGAGCCGGAAAACACTCGGAATCCAGAATCAGCTGTCAGCGATAATATCACTCGATGTCCCAGTTGTTGATATCCTTATTCTCCTCCTCGCCGCCGGGCACGCCGTCCAGCCCATAGGATATGATGTCGAAATCACCTTTGAGGCCCGGCGACAGGTAAATAAAATCATGGCCCCAGGGATCTTTGGGAACCCGACCCTTATCGAGGTATCCGCCGGTCTTCCATTTTTTGGGGATCGTTCCGGTCCCGGGCTTTTCCACCAGCGCCTGGAGGCCCTGCTCGGTGCTCGGATAGACCCCGTTGTCGAGCTTGTACAATTTCAGAGCGCTTTCGAGGTTTTGAATATCCAATCGCGCTTTGACCTGCCGGGCCTCTCCGGGCCGGCCCATGATCTTGGGCGCCACGTAAACGGCGAGAATTCCCAGTATAATGATAACGACCATCAATTCAATAAGGGTAAATCCCCGGTTGTCGTTTCTTAAGTTCAGCAGCATTGGATTCATTCCTCCGTATACATTGAATAATGAAGATTTATCTTATCAATTGATTCATTTCCAATATGGGCAAACATATTGACAGAACGATAAAGGCCACCATGGATCCCATGACCAGGATCATAACAGGCTCCAGGTAGGATGTCAGCCGCATGATGGTCAGTTCGACCTCACCTTCGAATACGTCTGCAATTTTTGTGAGCATCGTTTCCAGCTGCCCGCTTTGCTCTCCGACCTGGATCATCTGGATGGATAGCTGGGGGAAGATCCCGCTGCCCGCAAGCGCCACGCCCAATCCCTGGCCTTTGCCGACCTCAATGGCCGATGTTTCGACGGAGTCGGAGATCAGTTTGTTGCCGGCGATATTTTTAACGATGTCGAGGGCAATCAGCATGGAAACACCGTTTTCCAGCAGAGAACCCAGGGTACGCGCGAAACGCGCTACGGCGAGCTTTTTGACCAGGATGCCGATGCCCGGAAACATCAGCATTGCTTTATCGATCAAATAGCGGCCTTTTGCGGTTTTTTTCGCACGATTGAAAAACACCGCCAGGGCGGTGATAAGAACCAAAAGGCTCCACCAGTAGGATTTAAAAAAATCACTCAAAAAAATCAAAATCCGGGTCGGTGTCGGCAGGACCTGATTCATTTCCGCGAAAATGGACGTGATGCTGGGGACGATATAGACCAGAAGGATAAACAACACGGCAATTCCGATGATCAGCATGAATATCGGGTATGCCAGCGCCGCCTGGATCCGGTTTTTCAGGGCCTGCTGATTTTCAGTGATGTCGGCCAACCGTTCCAGAACGATTTCAAGGGTCCCGGAGGTTTCTCCGGCCCGGACCATGTTGACGTACAGGGGTGAAAATTGTCCCGGATAACTCGACAGAGCCCGTGCAAAACTGTTGCCCTCGACGATCAAATTCTTGATTTGGGCCAGGATTTTTTTAAAACCATGGGATTTGGTCTGGGGGACCAGCGCATCGAGGGCGGACACAAGCGGGAATCCGGCGCCGATCAATGTGGCCAGCTGCCGGGTCATCATGGCCACTTCGACCGGTTTGATGCGACTCAATCGAGTAGACAGGCTGAAGGTCCCCGCAGCCTGTTTCGGCTGGGTCTGCTGGGTTTCCTTAATCGAGACCGGAAAAATTCCAGAGGTGCGCAGTTTCTGGCGGGCGGCTTGCGCGCCTTCCGCATCTATAATGCCGGAGGTCGACTTGCCTCTTTCGTCCAGGGCGGTATATTCAAAAACCGGCATAGTCTACCATGACTTTTGAAATTATGAATAAGTAAAATGAAGGCAAATACATTTAAGGCCTAAATCGAAATTCTCAAATAAAGGCCTAAAATTATAAAGTGCCTAAAATGCCTAATGTTGAGGTATTCCATCGATTATAATAAATTGTAAACGGAAGGTACACTATTTATTTTCTACTGAGTGCCGACTTCCACAGATGAAGATTGAGTTTTAAAAACACAGCGCAGCGCAACGACATATCAATTTTAGGCATTTTAGTGCATTTCAGGCAGTTTCTAGAAAGCCTAACAATTTAATAATATTACGATTTTTAGTTATTTTCAACTTAAAACTGAACCGATCATGCCCTGCTGAACATCCTGAATTTCACGCGGTTTGCCGAGACCGGCAAGCGGCACCGTTATTACTGCGCCGCCCTGAATTCAGGTTGCGGTCATATCGGCGGCCCGGAGCGGGTTTTTCTATCGATGACGACAGAGGGGTCCACGTGGACGACAACTCCTAAAACCTCCGGTATTTCGGCGATGATACCGTTTTCGACGTTATCCGCGATGGTATGGCCCTCCCGGACAGTTATCTGGCCGTCTACGACAATATGCATGTCGATCTGGATGCTTGAGCTGATATAGCGGGTTCTGATGGCATGGGCTTCCCGCACTCCGCTGATGCTGTTGGCAATTTCCGCAATCTTGTGCTGGATTTCTTCAGGTGCGCCGGCGTCGATGAGTTCACTGAGAGCCGGCCAGAGAATTTTCAGGGCTGCATGCAGGATGAAAATCGAAACGACGACGGCGCCGACATGATCCAAAAATGACCAGGAAGGGAAAATCAGTGCACCTCCAACAGCGAGCATGACCGGCACCGAACTGATGGCATCGGTGCGATGGTGCCAGGCATTGGCCGCCAGGGCCGGACTTTTGATCCGTTTGCCGACCGCCGCTGTCCAGCGGTAGAGAATCTCCTTGACGGCAATGGAAACGGCAGCGGCAATCAAGGCGACCCAACCCGGGGGGGGGGTCTTTTTGCTGTGCAGGGTGGAAATTGCTTCCCAGCCGATGCCGACACCCGCTGCAGCCAGCATGAAACCGATGAAAACCGTCACCAGGGTTTCCAATTTGCGATGCCCATAGGGATGGTTTTCATCCGGGGGCCGTGACCAGTAATGGGAGCCTGCGATAACGGCGATATCGGTCATTGTGTCGGTAAGACTGTGGACGGCGTCGGCGATAAGCGCCTGGCTGCGCCCGAAATAGCCGGCCGCGAATTTCAGGCCTGCCAGACCGATATTGGTCAGCAAACCGATCCAGGTCACCTTGCGGACTTCGGCGTCACGCGAGGGCTTGCCGGGCTCGGAAATATTGGGTTGGTCTTCAGCTTTTTTCATGGGGGCGAGCGCATACCCCGGCCGGACACCGCGTCAGATGGCGCAGGGCGATAAAATGACAGCACAGACAATCGGGGGGAGAAACTTCCCAACCCCTCAATTAAATATTTCTTTATGTGTCGATTTAGCATATAAATTGTCGATCGATCTTGCAAGAAGTTTAATACTTCAAGCCGGTATCCAATTCCGACAGGGGGAATTTAGAGATGAATTTGTTGAACAATTTTAGCTTTGAACTGCCGACGAGAATCGAGTACGGCATCGGTGCCACTGAAAAATTGGCAGAATCCCTGGTTGAGCTGGGATCACGTCGGGCGTTGATCGTCACCGACAAGGGAATCGAGGCCTCCGGCCTTTTGTCAAACCTTGCTGACCGGCTCTCGGCAACCGGGATGGCGTTTGATATTTTCAGCGAAGTCGAGTCAAATCCCAAGGATCACAACGTGCACGCCGGTACCGAAATCGCCAATCGCCTTCAGGCCGATTGCCTGGTGGCGGTCGGGGGCGGCAGCCCCATCGACTGTGCCAAAGCCATTGCCGTGTTGGCAACCCATGGGGGTGCCGTCAGGGATTATGAAGGGCCGGGGAAAATTTCCCGCGATGTTCTACCATTGATCGCCATACCGACCACCGCCGGTACCGGCAGCGAAGTGACCTTCAGCTCCGTGATCACCGATACCGCGGAAGGATTTAAATTTACCCTCAAACATCCCTGTATTGCGCCCAGAATCGCCCTGCTCGATCCGAAGATGACAATAACCATGCCGCCGTCCTTGACGGCCGCAACCGGAATGGATGCCCTGACCCATGCCATCGAAGGTTACACAGCCCGGGTAGCCGAACCCCTGGCAGACGCGGCCGCCCTGCATGCCGTCGAGCTGGTGGCAAAATATTTGAAGATTGCAGTCTTCGAGGGCGATAATTTGGAAGCCCGGGCTGGGATGCTGTTGGGCAGTGTGCTGGCTGGCATCGCCTTCAGCCACTCGGATGTCGCCGCGGTCCATTGCATTGCCGAAGCCTTGGGCGGCAAATACGACACCGCCCACGGCGTTTGCAATGCCGTCGTCCTCCCGACTGTGATGGAATACAATCTTGACTACTGCCGGCAGAGATATGCCAGAATTGCTGCTGCCATGGGAATTTCCTTTGAGTCGGCAGATGAGGGGGCCCGCAAGGCTGTTGAAGCCGTCAAGCAGCTGACCGAGGACCTAAACCTGCCCAGTTTCGGCAGTTTCGGCGTTAAAACCGCCGATATCGAGGAACTGGCAGCCAAATCTTATGTGAACGGCAGCAACCGGGATAATCCCCGGCCAATGAGCAAAGAGGATTATTTGACGCTGCTGCACAGAATGATGACCTGACCGTGAGCGGCAGAATAGTGGTTCTCAGTCCATATCCATCAAATCCTTGTAGAAATTGCCGGCTCTGCCGAAGAAGCCCGTCGCCTTGGTGTAGGAAAACTTGTTGCGGGACAGGGTGCGACCGCGCCGATCGAGCGTCAGGACGGTCCAGTCTCCCAGGCACTTGCGCTTGAGCCACTTGCTTGAGTACACGCGCCAGCGCGGTCCCTTCACTTTGAAGGTGACCTCGGCCTGGACTTTCCCCTTGTAGATCCAGCGGTGCCTGACCTTCTGTCCCTGCATGCCGCGCAGGTCCGTGAAAAAGTAGATCTTCTGCCGGTCATTGGCAAGTCGCCGGATGTTGTTGGTGGGCTCGCGTTTGCTGATGGCCGTCGTGAAGACCGCGCGCTTGACGTACCCGACCGACTTACCGGAGCTGTACCGCTTGCCGCCGGTACCGCTTGCCGCCGGTACCGCTTGCCGCCGGTACCGCTTGACGTCGATGAACAGGCTGTTCCCAAAACGAACGTACCTAATATGAGCGCAATGAGGGGCACCTTCCGCACGGCACCCCCCCGTGAGGCCGTCTCGGTATTCAAATTTAGAATCATGGTGCTGACGATAAACACGACTATTAGAGTTGCTGCAATGATTAGTGTGGCCATTATTTTAGTCCCCCTGGTATATTTTGGCTAAAATGGTTATCGGCACTTGTCGTTAAAACTTTACTGCGGTCCTGCTGATTTTGGTCGAAAATAATTTCCAGCCGGATGCCATGAAAGGCGCTTTGGGGGGAGATCCCCACCGGGATATGAATTTTTATCATAAATATCAGATGCTTGCAGGATATGGAGGGGGCGGCATGATCGGTTTTTTATATTCCAGGGGCCCGGCCTCAGCAGATGTCCAAGGTGCGGCCTGTTCTTGACAATCAAGGCCAAATAAACGATATGAATACGCAAGTTAGAGGCTTCGCCCCAGTTGGAATGTTGGAATAATGGAATGATGGAGTATTGGAAAAATGGGATCTGGGATACTGGCGTGTTGGGTTAATGGTCCGCCCAAGGCGGAACCATAAATCTAAAAACGGATAATATCCTTTACAAAAACCAATGTGCCGTCATTTTACAATTCCATTGTTTTCTCACTGAGGTAGCATTTCAGACCTCAAAAAATACTCCATAATTTCATAGAGTTGTAGAAATCCCGAGACGTTTGATTAGTTGCGGGCTCGGGCGGTTAGCGCGAGTCCTGCAACTTGAAGCCGGGAGCCGGTGAGTGTAAGAACATGACCCGAATAATCTACGCCACAACCGAGGCCCACTATCAGTCGGCCCGGGAACTGTTTATTCAATATGGAGATTCGCTCGGATTTGATTTGGAGTTTCAGGACTTCAGCCGGGAGTTGGCCGGTCTGCCGGGAAATTATGCCGAACCTGCCGGCTGCATCCTCCTGGCTGAGGCCGCCGAAGGCTATGCAGGCTGCGTGGCTTTACGCCCGCTGCAGGATAGAATATGTGAAATGAAGCGGCTTTATGTTCTGCCGGCGTACCGGAAGGATGGGACGGGCCGGCTGCTGGCAAGCGCGGTGATCGACGAGGCCCGCAAAAAAGGGTACCTGAAAATGCGTCTGGACACCATCGCGTCGATGAAGGCGGCCAAAAAGCTTTATGTTTCTCTGGGATTTGAGACCATCGACGCCTATTGCTATAATCCCCTTGAAAACCCTAGTTTCATGGAATTGAAATTATGACATTCACCCCGGCTATGGAGGAGCATTCGAGATGATTATTTCACAAATCGTTGCCATGGCATCCAATCGTGTTATCGGCCGCAAGGGAGATATCCCCTGGAAGATCCCCGGTGAACAGAAGAAATTCAAAGAGATTACCATGGGTCACACGGTCATCATGGGCAGAAAGACCTATGAATCGATCGGCCGTCCCTTGCCGGGCAGGACCAACGTCATCATTACCCGCCAAACCGATTATCGGGCCCCCGGCTGCGTCGTTGTTCATGAACTCGACAGCGCCTTTCAATCCTGTTCGGCGGATGAAAATGAAGCCTTCATCTGCGGCGGGGGTCAATTGTATCAAGAGTCCCTGCCGGTAACCGACCGGATTTATCTGACCGTTTTGCCGCGTGAAGTTGCCGGGGACACTTATTTTCCTGAATTTTCCGAGGATGATTTCAAAATTACGAAAACTGAATTCATAGAGAGTGTCGAACCGTACCATTTTTATATATATGAGCGCATCAGGCGTTCATAAGGTGGCTTGATAGAGAAGTGGTATAGGGCGTCCAAGGCGGAGCCCTTTATACCATAATGGATTTATTGAGGTTTCAGGTGTCGGGTGTCAGGTTTCAGAAAGTATTCTGCGAAGATGAAGTAAAACGAAATTGAGTAATTTATTGGCATAGCGTCGATCTTCGTGCCGTCCATGTCTCTGGGGGTATGATAACCTGAATTCGATGTTTTAGGGGCTCTATCTCATAATATTCTGCTGTCGAGCCGAAATAATCATCAAGCTACCAAGCGTTGTGAATTATTTCCCGACACCTGAAACCTGACACCTGAAACCTATCGCCTGAGATGATCACCAGAAAAAACGACAACAAGCCAAAAACTGGAGCAACCATGGATAACGAAAAAGATTACCACATGACGCCGGAGGAATTTCGGCGCTACGGACGTCAGATGGTGGACTGGATTGCCGATTATTACGAGAACGTTGAATCGCTGCCGGTGTTGTCCCGGTCCGGGCCCGGGCAGGTCAGGGCCTCTCTGCCCGCCCATCCGCCGGCCAGGGGCGAGGCCTTCGAATCTGTCCTCCAGGACGTATCGGATCTGATTCTCCCCGGTGTGACCCACTGGCAGTCGCCCAATTTTTTTGCCTTTTTCCCAGCCAACACCTCAGGACCGGCCATTCTGGGGGAGCTGCTCTCTGCCGGGCTCGGTGTGCAGGGAATGCTGTGGGCCACCAGTCCCGCCTGCACCGAACTGGAGACCCTCGTCCTCGATTGGCTCGTCGAGATGCTGGCTCTACCGGAGAGTTTCCTGTCGACCGCCAGCGGCGGAGGTGTTATTCAGGATTCGGCCTCCAGCGCCGCCCTGTGTGCCTTGCTGGCCGCCCGCGAGCGGGCCACCGATTTTAGCGCAAATGAGCGGGGCTGTGACCGACGCCTGGTCGCCTACACTTCCAGCCAAGCCCACTCCTCCATCGAGAAAGCCGTCAAAATCGCCGGCATCGGACGCCAAAACCTGCGGCTGATCGATGTGGACGAAGGTCTGGCCATACGGCCGGATCTCCTGGCAGCCCAGATTGAAAAGGACCGGCAGGCGGGCCAGGTGCCTTTTTTTGCAGCCGCCACGGTGGGCACGACCTCATCCAACGGTATGGATTCCCTGCCGGAGGTGGGCAAAATCTGCAGCGACAACAACATCTGGCTGCATGTGGATGCCGCCATGGCAGGGACAGCCGCGTTGTGTCCCGAGTTTCGCTGGGTTCAAAAAGGACTGGATAGGGCCGACAGTTATTGCTTCAATCCCCACAAATGGATGTTCACCAACTTCGACTGCGACTGTTTTTATGTCGCCGACCGCAGTATCCTGATACGCACCCTGAGCATACTGCCGGAGTACCTGCGCAACCAGGCGACCGAATCCGGCGCGGTGATCGACTACCGCGACTGGCACGTCCCGCTGGGCCGGCGGTTTCGTGCTTTGAAGCTGTGGTTTGTCATCCGTCACTATGGCGTTGAAGGATTGCAGCACCACGTGCGGCGCCATGTTGCCCTCGCGCGGCTTTTTGCTGACTGGGTTGAGGCGGATGAACGTTTTGAATTGGCCGTTGACCCGCCCCTGAATCTGGTTTGTTTTCGCCATCGGGGGGGAGACGAAATCAACCAGCGGCTGATGGACCGCTTAAACCACAGCGGGGATATCTATCTGACCCACACCAGTATGCACGAACGCATAACGCTGCGCTTGTGTGTCGGCCAGACCGGCACCGAGCGGCGTCATGTCGAGGGTGCCTGGCATAGAATTCGGGAAGAAGCCGCGGCGCTGGAGCCGGGTATTTAGGCGGCTTGAGATCCTTTTTATATATTTTGTGGCAAGATATTTTAATGCTAAAAATCAATATACACCAAGAAATGCCTGAAGTGCCTAAAATGCCTAAAGTTAATGTATTCTATCCATTTTAGGAAATAGAAACTCGCGTTAAGCTGTCGTTTGATTGTTCTGATTTCCGGTCTCCCCCATACTGCCCGAGCCAGAGACGCAGTAATTTTAGGCATTTTAGGCACTTCAGTGCATTTTAAGCATTTTTCGGTGGAGAAACACGATGAAAAAAATAAATCCGGAGTATGTCGAACGAGTCAATCAACTGGTCAACCGCTGTCCTTATTTTGACCTGCTGTCCATGCAGATATTAGAAGTCGGGGCCGGTTTTTCGGAGTTGCGGATCGATCTGGCCCAAAAACATTTGCAGCCATTCGGTTTTGTTCACGGCGGTGTATTCGCCTCCATTATCGATGCCGCTGCCTTTTGGTCGTTGTTCTATGAGATCGAAGACCAGGACACCGGTGTGACGACTGTGGATTTGAAATTAAACTACCTTGCTCCGGCTGTTTCCGGCAAGCTTATTGCCAAAGGCCGCCAAATCAAACTGGGCCGCACCCTGGGATATGCCGATGCCGAAGTGACTGACGCTAAAGGCCGGATCCTGGCCCACGGCACATCCACCGTGATTTTGCTCCCGGGACAGGGACTGACCGCCGATCCGCCGCTGCCGGAAAAATTCCTTTCAAGTTGATCGTTTTCTAATTAAATACTATAATCGCTAAATTAATGGACCCGGGAGCTGTTATCGGCCCCGCAAAGATTGGCTCTCTGATGAATTGCCATTTGCATCCGCAACAGATCCCGGTCTGCACACGCAAATAGTTTTGTAATTGTTTTTTCGTGTCACAGCTGCCCTCGAGATTTTTATTAAATTTTCATGCCATATATGTTGTAGAGGATAGCGCTGACTTTTTAATAAATACTTTCATTTCATGCTTGGTTGTATGCGTCTGGGCATGGATATTTAGGGAGGTTGAAATGGCCGGTCCCGAGACAGCCGAGTATGGTTGGAGTCAGGAAATGCCGTTGTCCCTGCATGACAAGCTTCGCGCCGATCTCAAGCAAGCCATGCTGAACAAAAACCGGGAAGTTCGCAGCGCCCTGCGTTTGATTATGGCGGAGTTCCCCAAACTGACCGTGCCGCTCACCCTTGAAAGCGGGAAAAAAACGAGCCGTCCTAAGAAGCCCGCCGAAATAACCGACGATGACGTCATCGGGATTATCAGGGGACTTGCCAAGTCCGAGCGAACCGTTCTGGACGTCACCGCTCAAACCAGCTCCGCCTATCTTGAGATTCTGCAGTCCTATCTGCCCAAGATGGTCGATCGCGACGAGATCACCGCCTGGATTAAAGAAAATATCGATTTTTCGCAATACAAAAACAGGATGCAGGCCATCGGACCGGTCATGAAGCATTTCGGCAAGCTGGCTGACGGCAGACATGTCAATCAGATATTGAAGGAATGGGAATAGCGGTGATGCACCTTGACCGTGCCATCAAGAAAGATCACGGCCTCCGATGTAATTGTCTCCGACGGCGGCCCTCAACATGAGATATGGCTGCAAACAAATTTGATCCTTTCATCGATCGATTGTCCCGGGATATCCGCAATTCCCTTTCCGAGGCCTTTATCGGGGCCTTGGCTGAGATGGCGCCGTCGGCCTGTCGGGAGGCGGTCGATATCTGGCGTGCGAAAAATCCGTCAGGAGTTTATCTCGAGTACATTCAGGATCGTTGGCGGCGGTATGACCGGGTGTTCAAACAGGTAACGATCGACCGGCTGGACAATCCCCTGTTGCGGTCTCTGGTGATCTGGAACAACGGACTGTTTTTTGAGTTCCATGATCATTTGGAAGGCCTTTGGAAACAGTCCAGCGGTGATGAACGCCAGGGCTTCAAAGGACTAATCAAGGCTGCCGGGGTTTACATTCACCTTGAAAATGGAAATCAGCAGGCCGCCAAAAGGCTGTCCGTCAAATCCCATCTTCTGATCCGGCAGCATTCCCGCAGCCTGATTTTCATTACCAATCTGGAAAACCTTGCGCTGAAATTAGAGCGCCTGGACCCTGTCGCGCCCAGGCTTGAGAACCCCGCCCTGCATCAAGGCCACTGGTCCGCAGCGGATTAACAATTTCACCGGCGACAATGGTGAGCGGATAATTATGATGCGTTTCAAGTAATGTTCCGCAAAGCAGAAGGGTGTTGGAAGCGGTTGGAGAAGGAAACGAGCGGATAGGATCGGATAGGTTCGGATTCGTTGGGATAATGAAACGCTTCTTTCGGCAGCCGCTCAAATTCGCAAAAAATCTATTCGATACAAACTGGAGGTAAATTAACATGGCCATCCATCTGCCGTTTAAGCGCGGACGCCTTAAAACCGCCGGTTTGATTCTGAGCCTGTCCCTGTCCCTACTGGTGTCGGCCGGCCTGAATGCGCAGCAAAATCAGTCGGTAACGGTTCCTAAGAACTGCCTCTGGGAAGTCAAAGGCACCTCGAACACCGTTTTTTTGCTCGGATCCCTGCACTTTCTCAAAAGCGACACCTATCCGCTGGCCGCCGCAATCAATGGCGCTTACAGCCGCAGCCGCAAAGTCGTTTTCGAAACGGACATGGGGGCCATGGTCGATCCGGCCGTGCAGGCCAGGATACTTCATATGGCTCTTTATCCCGAAGGGCAATCCCTGCTGCCGGACGACATGCGGGCTGCACTTCAAACCAAAATGGCCGACCTGGGGCTGCCCATGGATCAGTTCGTCCGCTTCAAACCCTGGTTCATCGCCCTAACCATCACCGCAAAGGAGCTTGAGCGTTTGGAATTCAGCCCGGACAACGGCATCGATGCACATTTTGATGCCAGGGCACGGTCGGACCAAAAAAAGATCGGGTATTTCGAATCCGTAGATTACCAGCTCGATCTTCTCGGTAACATGGGCACCGATGATCAAATGGCATTTTTGGGTCAGACCCTCAAAGACCTGCAGATTGCGGGTGAAATGGCTGAAGATATCGTCAAATACTGGCAAAAGGGCCAGGTCGACAAGTTGTATTCACTTTTGTTTAAAAGCTTTAAAGACTATCCCGAGATCGAGGAACGCCTGCTGCTTCAACGCAATAAAGACTGGGTCAAAAAAATCGAAGCCATGCTGGGGGAGCCTGATGACATATTCATCGTCGTCGGTGCCGGGCATCTGGTAGGCCCGCAGAGCGTGGTCGATCTGTTGCGGCAGCGGGGGTATACGGTTAAACAGCAGTAGTCGCTTGGTCCTGGCTGCTGGTCGCTGGTTACCGATCACTGGCTACTGGTTACTGGTCTCCTGTCGCTGGTAAAACATGATCCTCGATATTGGATGCCTGATGCCGGGGGCCGGATACCGGATACCAGATACCGGATGCCGGATGCCGGGTGCCGGATGCCGGCTTCTCTTTCGCAAGTAGCATAGCGCATGGCGCATAGGGTACACATGGATAATTCGGAGACAGCGGAGGTTTCCTACGCTCTGCCCTATGCGCCTTGCCCTATGCCGATAGATTACTGTCACCTGTTCTCTTAATTTTGCGGGAAAGACAAATGGATAAAAAAAACTCTCCAAACCGTTTGCGCCGCAGGCTGCACGAAATCATCTTCGAGGCGGATACACCGGCCGGCAAACTATTCGATGTTCTGCTGATTCTGTCTATCGTGTTCAGTGTCATCCTGGTGATGCTGGACAGTGTCAGCGCGATTCGACAATCATACGGCGATCTGCTTTACCTGGGAGAGTGGCTGTTTACCATTCTGTTCACCATAGAGTATTTTCTGCGGCTATTCAGCGTCGGTCGGCCCCGGGCTTATGCGACCAGCTTTTTTGGCGTGGTGGACCTGCTGGCCGTCCTGCCCACTTATTTAAGCATCTTTTTCCCGGGCACCCAGTATTTTCTGGTAATCCGCCTGTTGCGGGTTCTGCGTATTTTCAGAGTTTTGAAACTGGTACAGTACGTGGGTGAAGCACGGCTGTTGATGCAGGCCATGCGGGCCAGCCGCCGGAAAATAACCGTATTCTTGTTTGTCGTCCTCACCCTGGTTATTATTTTCGGCTCACTGATGTACATCATTGAAGATGCCCGCAACGGGTTCACCAGCATTCCACAAAGCATCTATTGGGCCATCGTGACGCTGACCACCGTGGGGTATGGTGACATCTCGCCGCAGACCGGCCTCGGCCAGACCCTGGCCGCCCTGATTATGATCATCGGTTACGGCATCATCGCCGTGCCCACCGGTATCGTCACTGTCGAGTTGACCCAGGCATACAAAAAGAGCATCTCAACCCAGGCCTGTGAGCAATGCAGCGCCGAAGGACATGATCCCGACGCCAAGCACTGCAAATACTGCGGCGCCCTGCTGTAATCATCAATTTGAGCTCCGATGTCGATTGTTCGAGATTCGTGTGGGAGAGATTCCAAAAAGGCAGGGCGCATCGCTCACGGCATAGGGCAGAGCGCATAGGGCATGGCGTGAAGTTCAGACAACTGTTTACTTCTTCAGCGCTGCCCACTTTGCCCCATGCACCATGTGTTTACAATCTCAGATCTGAAATCCGTAATCTGCAATCGAGAGCCTCTGGACAAATGATCCCGAACGGGCTAAGATAGCTCGAACCATACCGCGTCGGCCTCCAATTTTTCGGCCTTTAGCAAAGACAGCATAGAAAGGAATCGAAATGATCTACATCGGAAAATTTCTTCACGCCACCAATCAGCAAAATACCAAAGAAGCGGACCGCCGTCATGGTGAATTCAATTTAATCATCGAGGCCGAAGATCAAAACGCCGCCATCGATAAGTTCAAACAGCGCCTCAACGACTTTAGAAACACCAGTGACCTGTTCGAAGGGGATTGTTTTATCTACATGGTTCACTTCCTGGAACTGCAGGAGTTTCCCAAGAAAAATGCCCGCATGCTTTACTATAAATCCATTGCCGGAGACCCGGTCATGCCGTACATCAGCTGCTCAGCCCCTTCGGGCGAAGCCGACGGCTGCAAGATATTGAATTGGATGGAAAACAGACCGGAACTCGACGGTCTGGACACCAATGTCTTTTTGCACTTCAGGGCCGAATCGGAAGAAGCCGTGACCGAGGATTGAACGGCTGGCGTTTAATTTTGCTTGCGCCGCAGGGCGACGATAGTGATGTCGTCAAACTGAGCGGCACCGAAAATGTGTTCATCCAGTCGGGATCTTATCCCGGCTATCATCTCTGCGGCGGTACGGGAAGAGTTGGCCGCCACTTCGAGAAGCTGTTCTTTGGAGAAGACGTCTCCCGCCTTGCTGCGGGCGTCGGTGACCCCGTCGGTGTACGCCAGCAGCATGTCGTCCGGCTCCAGGGTCACGGTGCGGACCTTGAAGTCCAGATCCGGGTAAAGCCCGACCGCGGGACCTGTGGGGCCAAGGTGGGTTTTTATTCCCTGCGGCCCCCTGACGATCGGCGGCTCATGGCCGCCGTTGATGTAAGTAAGCTCAGCCCGCCGGGGGTCGAGAATCCCGTAGAAAATGGTTGCAAACATGCCGGCCTGCTCGTGGGTGATCGAAATATAATTGTTGATCGAGCCGATCACCCGTCGCAAGATTTTTTCAGGCTTGCCGTCGCCGTCGGCGATATCCAAGTGATCATTGCCGTCGGCCGAACCGGAAAGAACCCGAATGAAGCTTCGAAACAGGGCCATGAAAAGAGCAGCTCCCACACCTTTGTCGCACACATCTGCAATCACAACGGCGATCTTACCGTCTTTTCCGAGGGTAAAAATATCGTAAAAATCTCCGGCCACATGCCGGGCAGCCTGAAAATGGGTGGCCAGTTCCCACCCGTCGGTTTCCGGAAGCATGGCGGGAAAGAAGCCGGCCTGAATTTCTCGTCCGATTTCCAGATCGCGTTCGGCGATTTTGCGGGCGCGTTCCGACCGGGCGGCCAATACGGCTTTTTCGATTCCCAGCCCGATCAAAAGAAATGCGAGGGCACACAGCAGCAGCAAGAGGGGGCGGGCAAATTGAAACAGGGTGCCGGCATAAACAAAAGATACCACGGCCAGGGTGATGTATAAACCCGCAAGGGCGACGGTTGCCAGGGATAAAGTCACCGAAGCAAAGCGCAGCGACAGCAAGAAGACGCCGGCCAGCAGAATGATTTCAATGGCGGCGAGAACACTACCGGGCAGTTCCCGCAGATATGATCCCGACAGAAGCGTTTGCAGCGCCAGCGCCTGAATGACACCGGAGGAAGACATTTCGGCCTCGGAGGTGGTCCTGGCCTGATAGTTTTTCTCGACCGTCTCCGAGATGACGGCGATCTTGCCGGTCAGCTCTGATGCGAGCTTTTCGATACCGGTGCGGGTTTCCGAGGCCTGAAAAATTTCGCTGTAGCTGTAATGCTTCAGGCCGTCGACCAAATCGGTGCTGCCGAGAATCAGCCGGCCGTGTCTGTCAACGGGTATGGCGACATCGCCACCGGAAAATTGGCTGACCCTGCGGGCACCCTTCAATCTGACGGATTTTCCCGGTTCGACAATAATGTTTGCAGCCGAAACTCCCAGGTAGCCGGCCACCACCCGCAAAGACAGGCTGGGTACGTAGCTGTCGTCGTAGCGGACCACCAGCGGCAGGCGGCGCAGGATGCCGTCCGCATCGGCCGTCAGATTTAGAAAGCCGAGTCCTTGTGCGGCGGACGCCAGGCCGGGATAGGTTAATTGCAGCCCCCTGCCGCGCAACAGGTTGCCGGCGTCGTCCGCGACAACCGGCCAGTTTGCCGCCGAAGTTTTTTCGCCGCTTGGGACGTCAGCCGGCGCCGGCCTTTCCCCCGGCTGAGCATCCAAGGCTTCGAAATTCATTCCGAAGTAAACATTGCCTGCTTCCCGGGTGGCCCGGATGAGAGGTTGATCCTCCTCCCGGCTGACCTTCTCGACAAAGTTGAAATCGATCACCTGGGCGGCGGCGCCCATGGCGGACAGATTGCGCAGGATACGGGCATGCTGTGAGCGGCTGAAATAAAGATTGGCGTCGATGTGGACGACACCGTCAGTTGTCAGCGGCTGGACCGGTTTGGCTTTCGACCGCAGAACGAACAAGCGGTCGATAATCCGTGCGTCAAGGGCATCAAATTTTTCCGGGACCCCCGCATAACAGAGATATGCAACAATGGCTGCACCCAGAATCAAGCCTGTCCGGATCTGTAATCTGCGCTTGGATGAAGTGGACACTTCTACGACAATCCTTTTTCTGCCAGGATAAAGTTCAGATCCAGCAAAACCGTGTGCTTTGCCGGCGCCGGGCCGTCAGCGCCCTCGATATTAAAGTAGCGCAAATCGATTTTGAACCCGCCCCGGATCAGCAGACGCGGTTTTCCGTCCTCAGCAATGATCGGCTCCAATTCCGCTTTGGTGGTCAACGGGACGCTCTTGCCTTTCAGGCTAAAGGTGCCGGCAACCAGGGCCGGCGTCAACCTGCCATAGGCGATGGGGCGCTGGTCGCTGCTGACGGTGTCGATGACAAAACTGGCGGTGGGAAATTTCTTGGCGTAAAGCAGCATGCTGCCGCGGATGGCTTCATCCAGGGTGGGTTCACCCATGGTGATGGCCGTGGTCGTGTCGATGACGATCGAGCCGGTCGCTCCGTCAACCAGCAGGTTCTCGGCCAATGAAAATGTACCCGTGGCCGCAGTGACTTCGCCCGAATAGTTGTCCAGCGGTGCCGGAAAGCGAAATTGGATCATCGGTGGATCGTGCGGGCCGGATTTAACCAGGGCCCAGTCGCGTGGGATTGTTACCGACGCGTCTGCGGTTGCGGCTGTTTTGGCAGGCGCCGGCGGCAGCGGGAAACCAATGGTTTCCCATGTTTTACGTGGTACGCTGTCATCGACCGGATCGAAACTGTCGCCGCTGTCGGGGTCGGCGGCGATCTCTATGGCCGCATTCTCCGAAATGACGGATGCTTCCCGGAAAAGCTGACCCCTTTGATCCCACGACCCCGTGATTTTTTTTTGAAACACCGGTTTTTTGCAGTCGAACTGCGAAAACAAAACAATGGAGAGGTAAAGGGTGCCGCCTTCGGAGCGCCAGGGGTAGAAATCCATGTAGAATCCCCGGTCCGTGCGCTGAAGCTCCGATATCGGATGGATGCGGAACCGTCTGAATCCTCGGGTGATATTTTCCAGGGCTTCGTCCACAAAAGCCTGGTCCTCATAATTTTGCGGTCGTGTTCCGGTAACACCCGCTACTTTTAGGGGCGCCCATATCCTGGCGCGTCCCTGGTTCAGGATAGGAATGTTTTCACGCCGGTTGAGGTCTTTTCCCTGGGGCACAAAGCGGGAGGTGCGGATGAAATTGCGGATGCGATCGGGTGTGGTAGTGCGCCCCTGGTAAATCGATCTGCCGCGGTGGTTCTGGTACACGATCAACGGGGTAATCCCCACCTGTTCGGGTGATCCCCTGCGGGCATCCACCTCATGTACGCTGATGCCCATTTCCCGGGCAATTTCCCGAATCTGCGGCAAATGGGTTTTCCGAAACGATTGATCCACCGCTGAAATATCCGGCTGTGTAAACACAATCAGTTGCCCGGATTCGGGCCCAGCCGGTGCATTGGCAGACAGCCAGGGGGCAAGCAGAAAAAATCCCGCCATCAGTATCTTTTGCCATCCCTGAACAGTATGTCTTTCTACCGGCATAGATTCTCCTCGATGCTTGTTTTTTACACTTCTAACTGCTGTGGAGATTTCAAATTGAAGCAACTACACTCAGATCAAATACAGCTAAACAATCCGCAATCCAAAATCCCCAATCCGCAATATATTCACTGACGGACGCCTACGACGCTTACGGTCAGCATGACTTCGTCACTGACGCCGCCCATCATGAAGTTCATGCCGTAATCGCTGCGTTTAATGTTAAAAGAAGTTTCAAATCCTCTCCGGTAGTTGCCCCAGGGATCCTTGCCTTCACCGGTTTGGCGGGCATTGACAGTAATTGACCGTGTTTTGCCGAGCAGCGTCAGATTGCCTGAAACTTCGTAGCTGTCAGGGCCGGATTTCTTGACCGACGTGCTTTCAAATTTGACCATAGGGTGTTCGGCGGCGTTAAAAAAGTCCGGGCTCTTGAGATGATTGTCCCTTTTGTTGAGGGCGGTGTCGACGTTCTTGGCTTCCACCTGAATTTGGATCGAACTTTTGGCCGGGGATTTTTCGTTAAAGCTGAAAGTGCCGCTGGGGCCGTTAAAACGGCCATAGACCCAAACAACACCGAGGTGCTTGACACGAAACACGACGGACGTGTGCGCCGGGTCCAGTTTATAATTATCGTTTGCCGCCGCCGGGTTTAAGAATCCGGCTGCTAAGATTGACGCCAGTATTAAAAGACCGGTGGTCCTTGTGCTTTTGAGTTTCATTCTGACCTCCTGACTCGAAAGATACGATCTGATGCAAGGTTTTTTTAGCGAGGTTATATGGCAGTTGTTAAAGCAGACGTTCCGTTGCTCGAACGCTTTGGTTCTCAAATTGCTTATACTACCAATCCGTGTTTGGAGACATCACTTTATACCGGTTGTCATATACGTGTTCCGTTTGCCAGATTTTCCGGCAGAAGAACTTGTAGAGGACAGCGGATACAAGCTGTTTAAAACCTGACAAACGCTCTAATAGCGGTATAATTCAACATTAAGCACTAACCGATTATTGGCAAGTACTGTCGGCGGGGCAGGGAACCGGGTTGTTGGCGAGAGATTTTCCTTCGTGCTTTGAAAGGACAGAAGGGGAACTTTCAAAAAGCGGCTGCCGTCGGCTGACTCGAGGCCATCCCGCCCAACTCCGAGTTGAGGTCGATCCCGTATTTCTTGATACGCTTCCAGATCGTAACCCGGCTGACACCCAGGATGCGGGCGGCTTCTGATTGGTTGCCGCCGACACGGCGCAATGTTCGGATCAGGTTGGTGCGTTCTTCCTCCCACGATGCCGAGTTGGTGCTGTAATTTGCTGCCGGCCGCTTGGCGCCGGCGGCGATTTTGGGGGGCAGATGCTCTCTGCCGATCCAATCGCCGGGACATAGAACGAAGGCATACTCGATGGCATTGCGAAGCTCACGCACATTGCCCGGCCAGGAATAGGCCAGCAGGGCCTCCATGGCTTCGGGGGTGAGGCCCATAATTACTTTGGCGCCCTTGCTGCTGTTCTGGTCGATAAAATTCTTGACGATCTGAGGTATGTCCTCGAGCCGTTCCGCCAGGGCAGGGCAGTTCAGCGGGAAGACATTGATGCGGAAGAAAAGATCCTCCCGGAACAGTCCTTCGCCGATCATGGCTTCCAAATCCTTGTTGGTGGCGGATACAATGCGCACGTCGACCGGGATCGATTTATGATCCCCCACGCGCTCGATTTCTTTTTCCTCGAGCACCCGCAGCAGTTTGACCTGAGTCGACTGCGGGATGTCACCGATCTCGTCCAAAAATATGGTGCCCCCATGGGCGGCCTCGAAGCGGCCGATGCGGGTGCGGTCGGCACCGGTGTAAGCGCCTTTTTCATGGCCGAACAGTTCGCTTTCAAGCAGATTTTCGTTGAGGGCGGCGCAGTTGACCTTGATAAAGGGCTTCTGGCTGCGGGAGCTCTCCTCGTGGATGGCTCTGGCAACCAGCTCTTTACCGGTGCCGCTTGGGCCATGGATCAAAACCGGGGCGTCCGTCTGAGAGACATTTTCGATGAGCTCGAACAGGTATTGCATCGGCGGCGATTCACCCAAAAGGCCGTGATGTCCTTCCTCCAGATGACAGTTCCTGCGGAGAGATGCGATTTCCTGCTGCTGGTGCACGATTTCGGTCATATCCCTAAACGTTTCGACGGCCCCCAGTATGTTGCCTTCCGGGTCTTTCAGTACCGATGCATTTTTGACGACATGCACGGCGCGTCTTTGTTTGTCGGATATCAGGCATTTTTTGGCCGTAACCTCACCCTTGACGAACAGTTTGCACCAGTCCTTGCCCGAGCCTCTGCCGAACACATCGCAGCCGGTGCAATTGAGGGTCCGGCAATTGCTGCCCACCAGTTCTTCGGCGGAATAACCGGTCAGTTTTTCGGCGGCCGGATTTACGGCCAGGATGTTTCCCGAAGGGTCGAGGACCATCAAGCCATCCTGAAGGGTGTCGACTATGGTTTTCCAGTATTTCGCTATTTTCATCAGCATGCGCTCCCTGAGTGCAATTTCCGTGCAATCTTGTATTTTTGGACCAAATCCCGGATCAAGGGACAGGCAGGGTCAAAAGCCACGGTGCTTTTGGATTTCAAGATATCAATATATTTCAATATGTTGTAATCACTTCCGCAGATTGGGGGTACTTACGTCTGAAAGACAGTCATTCACGACCGTTAACTTAACATTAACCATTAACAATTACAAGGGCTAAATCAAAGCAAAACCAGGCGGCTATTTTACCGTTTCTCCCGGTACCGGCCCAACCGGGCAAGCGGCAATGTATTGTTATGTGTCTGATATCATAATCGATTTATGGCGTCTCGCGACTGCATGATCCTCTGTCAGCAGGTCTGATTCCATCAGTCGGCTCCGGGCGGCACCCTTGGTACAATTATTGCTGGATGGAACGCAAGTGAATACACGAAAAAAAAATTTTATTGACGAAGGAGAATAAGTTCCATGGCGGGTAACAATAACAATTTGAGAAATATCTATCTCTACGCACGTTACGAACGCTTCTGGCACTGGCTGCAGACCGTGCTGATTATCCTGCTTTTGATTACCGGCTTTGAGATCAAGGGCCTGTACAGCCTATTCGGGTTTCAAACAGCTGTCGAAGTGCACAACTTTGTCGGCAACACCTGGCTGATCGCATTCCTGTTTTTCGTTTTCTGGGTCATTACCACCGGCGAATGGCGGCAGTATGTTCCGACCACTAAAAAGATGTTCGCGGTGGTGCGCTACTACCTGTGGGGGATTTTTCGCGGGGAAGCGCATCCGGTTCCCAAGCGCAAGGAGGCCAAGCACAACCCGCTGCAAAGAATCACTTATTTGATCCTGGCCGCCATCCTGCTGCCGGTTCAAATGGTCACCGGATTGTTCTACTGGGGCTATAACTCCTGGCCGGCATGGGGTCTTACGGGACTGTCTTTGGAGGTGGTGGCGTTGATCCACATGGCAGGCGCCTTTGCCATCCTCTCCTTCGTGATCGTTCACATCTACATGATCACCACCGGCCGCACCATCTTTGCCCACACCCGGGCCATGATCACCGGCTGGGAGGAGGTTGAAGATGTGGACAGCGTCGGCGATTGGGAAGTCAAGACCAAAGCAAAAGCGGCCTAGCGACCAGGGTTTGCTCTGTCCCCCCGCGGTTTACGAATCTTGAGCAAGGGGGAGGTCCATTTATTGAGGATCTCCCCCTTTCTTATATGAAACCAAAAGAAACCATTGAGCGAAACGCAGAACCGCAGAATGTCGAATATCGAATTTCGAAGGATGGAATCGCTCCGCTCAAGCTCATTATAAAGTAGACAAAGTACATTCTGTCAATCCGTTCTCGACCGAACATTCCTTCACGGGTAACATTGCGTTCCTGTTTGACTGCCATTGAATTCAGGCTGCGAGGATACCAATTACCCGCCAATTGCTGCTTATATCCGCCCTTTGATCCTTTTTGGGATTTGCGCTACAAAAAGTGTCATTCGCCGGGCATTCTCCCGTCTTCTCGTCAAACCTGATCCAACGTATCCAACGTATGCAATGTGTTCAATGCATCCTGTTTATCTGATTCACTATTTTCGATGGTCAGTTTCGACTTTGAAGATTGTGATTTGGTCCGCCGGAGGCGGATTTGTGATTTGAGATTTTAAACAATTGGATTTGGTAATTGGAACGGCTTTTTGACCCATTCGAGTTTTGGAGATTATTTATAGGACATGACAATCGAGCAATGTCCAAATGCTCCCATCGGCTTGAAATTTACTGATATCTGGTTATTTTATCCCTGCCGCTGAAAAGTTTTTTTAGTCCAATTTTATTGTTGACAACGCATAAAGTTTGGTATACCTAACTTTTTTCGATGACTACGGTGTTTCGACCTGACAGGAGGTTTGCTGCAATATGCGAATAATCATGCGCCAGATGAATGACAATCAGGCGGGAACGATCGCTGCAATCAAAGTGGCCGGCGATCTCGGACGGCGTATCCGGGACATGGGCCTGGTCCCGGGAACCGAGATCAAAATCCAGGGGCGGGCGCCCCTTTACGATCCGGTGGCGCTGAGGGTTCGGGGCGCCACCATCACCCTGAGAAATAATGAAGCCGATGCCATCGAGGTGGAGGTGGACGATTGATGCAAGCAACAGTTGCCCTGGCCGGCAATCCGAATGCCGGCAAAACGACGCTTTTCAATGAACTGACCGGTGCGCGCCAGCATGTCGGAAATTACCCGGGTGTGACGGTTGAAAAAAAAGAGGGTACCTATAAACATCAGGATTTTACCCTGCACATCGTTGATTTGCCCGGGACCTATTCGCTGACGGCCTACTCACTGGAGGAGGTGGTGGCCAGGGATTTTCTGGTCAACGAAAGACCGGAAGTGGTGATCAACATTGTGGACTCATCCAACCTGGACCGCAACCTCTATCTCGCCGTTCAGTTTCTCGAGTTGGGCATTCCGGTGTGTATTGCCCTGAACATGATCGATGTCGCCCGCAAGCGCGGCATCGAGGTCAATGCCGAAAAACTGTCCGCTCTTTTAGGGGTGCCGGTGGTGCCGACCATCGCCCGCAGCGGCCAAGGCAAAAAAGAGCTGATGGAAAGCGCCGCCAGCATCGTCAAAGACAAAAAGACCTTCGGAGCCCTTGAGATCTCTTACGGCGACGATGTCGATCGTGCCATGCTCGACATGCAAAAGCAGATCGAGGTCGACGGATTTCTGACCGACATCTATCCGGCCCGCTGGATTGCGCTAAAATACATGGAAAAAGATGAGCAGATCTTAAGCCTTGGGAAAAAACGAAATCCCGATATGGCTGCAAAGCTGGAGGAAACGGTAAAAAAAGTGGCCAGCCACCTGCTCAATACCTTGGACACTTACCCCGAAGCCATGATCGCGGACCAGCGCTACGGTTATATCAAGTCCATCCTCAAGCAGGGGGTTGTCTATCAAAAGTATGATCAAAACCGCCTGCACAGTTCGGACAAAATTGACAAAGTCCTGACCAACCGGTTTCTGGGTCCGCTCATTATGCTGGCCGTCATCGCCGGGTTGTTTCATCTGGTTTTTACCTACAGCGAGCTGCCGGTGGCCTGGCTGGAAAGCTTTTTCGGCTGGGTCGGCCACGCTCTTTACACAGCCCTGCCCGACGGACTGCTGCGTTCCCTGATCGTTTCCGGAATTATCAACGGCGTCGGCGGAGTTCTGGGGTTCGTGCCCCTGATCATGTTCATGTTTTTCGGCATTGCCATTCTCGAGGATTCCGGGTATCTGGCCCGGGTGGCGTTTATGCTGGACAGAATATTTCGAATATTCGGCTTGCACGGCAGTTCGGTGATGGCCTTTATCGTTTCCGGCGGGATTGCCGGAGGGTGTGCCGTGCCGGGCGTGATGGCCACCCGCACCCTAAAATCCCCACGGGAGCGACTGGCGACCCTGCTGACCGTGCCCTTTATGAACTGCGGGGCCAAGCTGCCGGTGTTTGCCCTCCTGATCGCCGCCTTTTTTGCCAGCCACGAGGCGGCCATCATGTTCTGCATCACGCTGGGCGCCTGGGCCGGTGCCCTGCTGGTGGCCAAACTGCTGCGCATTACGGTTCTCAAAGGGGAATCAACGCCCTTTGTGATGGAGCTGCCGCCCTATCGGATGCCGACCTTCAAAGGCCTGGCGATTCATACCTGGGAGCGGACCTGGCAATACATCAAAAAGGCCGGGACGGTGATCCTGGGATTTTCGATCATCCTGTGGGCCATGATGACGTTCCCCATGCTGCCGGATCCAAAAGTGGCTGAATTTGAATCCAGGCGTCAGTTCCAGCTGCAGGCCGCCCCGCCTGCCGCCAGGGCAGAATTGCAGAACACTGATGAACGAACCGGCCTTTCCGCGGCAGCTTTGAGCCTAAGCAACCAACTGCAGACCATCGACTACGCCGAGGCCGAAGCGGGCCTGAGATATTCCGTGGCCGGCCGTCTGGGGACCGCCCTCGAAGCGGTATCGCGTTGGGCCGGGTTCGATTGGCGCACCAACATCGCCCTGATCGGAGGATTTGCAGCCAAGGAAGTGATGGTGTCCACTCTCGGGACAGCCTACTCGCTGGGAGAGGTTGACCCGGAAGAAAGCGGTTCCCTTTCGCAAAAGCTGGCCAAAGATCCCAACTGGTCGCCGCTGATGGCCTTGGGCCTGATCGTGTTTACCATGTTCTATTCCCCCTGTTTTGTGGCGGTCGTCTGTATTTCAAAAGAATCCGGATCCAGGAAATGGGGCGCTTTCGCCATAATTTTCAACACTATCCTGGCTTATGCCCTGGCCGTTGTCATCTTTCAGACCGGTTCGGCCTTGGGACTGTTGGTGAATTAAAAATGGAAAATATCCTTGTCATTTTGATCGTCGGTATTGCCGCTTTTTTTCTCGGCCGCAGCTATTACAAAAAATACAAAAAAAGCGATGCGTGCGGCTGCGGATGCAGCGCCTGTCCGACGGACACAGATTCTTGTGAATTGCCCGAGGCTAAAAACAACTTGATGGAAAGGTAGCTATGGCATCTCAAGCAGCCCTCAGTTCAAATATGGAAGACTATTTGGAGGCCATATTTCACATATCCTCTGAAAAGCAGGCCGCCAGAGCCAAAGACATTGCCGACCGGCTGCAGGTCAACAAGTCCTCGGTGACCGGGGCCCTGCGGTCGCTCTCGGAGAAGGGCTATGTGAATTATGCGCCTTACGACATCATAACCCTGACGGACAAAGGCAGAATACTTGCCGAAGATGTTGTTCGCCGGCATGAGACCCTGAAGGATTTTTTCATCAAGATTCTGCTGCTGGAGGAGGATGAAGCCGAAGAGGCCTCCTGCAAATTCGAGCATGCTGTTTCCGACAAAATCCTGGATCGCATCATTAACTTTGTGGAGTTTGTCGAAATCTGCCCCCGGGGCGGCAGAGAATGGATCGAGGGCTTCCGGCGGCATTGTGAGCATGGCGACACGTCTGCCCAGTGTGCCCGTTCGATTGCCCTGTGTCTCGAAGATCTCAGGAAAAGGGAAGACCGGATGCGGGAAGCGTCTCCCGAGACGGTGGCCCTGGAAGAAATGGATCCCGGACAAAGGGGCAAGATTCTGGATGTCCAGGCCCACAGTGAAATAGACAAGCGCTTGTCGGGCCTGGGAATTCACCCGGGAAGCATCATCGAGGTCGAAGGACAAAAACCCACGGGAGAACACATCGACGTCAAAGTCAGGGGCTATCACCTATCTCTGCGTAGAAACGACGCCGCCAAGATATCAGTGCAGCTTTACGATTAGAAGTGTTTCTAAAACCACTTCTATCTTTAATTCACCTACCCAACTATCTTTAATGTCACCTAGTCGCTCTTTACCTTTTGCTGCCGTACAGAGCCGGGATGGAAGAACTTCCTGATTCCTCAATTAATTCTGGAAGTGGTATGCATACCGACATGCTCGGGTTATTGTTTCAGCAATGGAAAAAGGGAATGATGGGGTACTGGAATGTTGGGTTATAGATAAGGATGCAATCTGATATTATTCAGTGATCTAGACGACATTTTCCATTACCTCGGTTTCCCAGTGCCCCGTATCCCACTACTCCAACATTCCATTTTTCCAGCATTCCTATCGGCTCCGAGCTTCCCTCTTTTACTGCGGCGCCATTAATCTTGTGCTGCTTTATTGATTTCTTCGAAGATCTCCGGATCGATGGTTCCGGCGGCTACCCGGGTGACGCCACCGGTCATGGAGATCTCGAAATCCGGCGAAACCTCAATTTCGATTCTGCCGCCGGGCATGTGAACGGTGATGTGTCCATCGCACAACCCCAGGCGGTGGGCCACGGCCGCCGCCGCACTGCTGCTGCTGCCCGAGGCCAAGGTGTAGCCGGCGCCGCGCTCCCAGATTTCGATGGCGATGTTGGCGCGATCCAGGATTTGCATGAACTGGACATTGGTGCGGTTGGCAAAGCGCGGCTCATGCTCGATAAGCGGTCCCCACTTGCGGGCCTCGTCGGCGGACACTTCCGACCGCAGCACTACACAGTGCGGGTTGCCGATGGTGGCACCACAATACTCCAGCTTGATTCCCTCGATTTCGATGGTTTCGTTGAGAACCTGGCGGGCCGGTCCGTTGACCGGAATTTTGCGGCTGTCAAAGCTTACCTGGCCCATGTCCACGGTAATGAGCCCGCCCTGCCGGCGAATTTTGGCTGTAACCGGCCCACCGGCGGTTTTGATCCTGACCGGCAGGCTGCCGATCAGATCCTGATCCCACAGATAGCGGGTGAAGATACGCAACCCGTTGCCGCTTTTTTCGGCTTCACTGCCGTCCGGATTGTAGATCCGCAAGGCAAAGTCAAGCTCACGATCGTCAAAGGGGCCGTGCAGTATGCCGTCGGACCCGATCCCGTAATTGCGGTGGCAAATCCGCCGGATCGTTTCGGCAGTCAATTCTTCTTCACCGAACGCCGCGGGTGTAATGACGATGTAGTCATTTCCCAGGGCGTGATATTTGTAAAACGGAATTGAATTTGTCATACAGCAGCTTGTTAATTTTGTCTTTCCGCAGGGTGATTTAGTGAGTTAACAGTATAAATAGACCCGCCGAAGGCGGCCATCAAATCTTCAATCTACAATCTTCATTCTTCAATTATGCCTGGATCGCTGGCAGATTACATCACAACTATAGTTACCACAAGTCGCAAACAATGGTGATATAATCGCTAGGGTGCGGAAATTTTAGGTAAATCCTGGATGATCTCTTTTAATTTCCTGGAGAATTCCCGGGGGATCGGCTGGTCTTTCACATTTTTGCAGAGGGCCACGGTTCTTTTGAGGGTTTCCATGCAGGAGAAGCAGGCTACGCAGTCATTGGCATGTTTTTCAATCTCGGCACAGGTCGCATGATCCAGTTCGCCGTCGATATATTCCGACAGTTTCTCAAACATCTCCAGACAATGTTGGTGGTCATGGTCGTCACTGGTCATTTTCAAAATACCCTTTCAATTTGTCTCGCAAATACAGCCGCGCCCTGTGCAGCCGCACTTTCACGTTGGACGACGACAGGTTCAGAATCTGCGCTGTTTCGGCCGTGCTGAATCCCTCTAAATCCCGCAACACAATCACGACACGATATTTTTTCGGAAGCGTCGTGATGGTCCGGTTAATAAGGTCTGCCAACTCTTCATTTAAGAGCTTGTCCAGGGGCAGCATCGCCCATTGGGGTACATGATCCGGTTTTTCGGCCTCATCGCTGGGCAAAAATTCGTCCAAAGACAGCTCTTTTTCCGGAGCGAATTTGGATTTGCGCCTTTTCTTGATACAGGTGCTGGCGGCGACCTTGTACAGCCAGTTTTTGAACTTGGTTTCGTATCTAAAATTTTTTAAGTATTTAAATACATTTAAGAATGTGTCTTGGATCATATCTTCGGCATCACTGGGATTCCGACACATTCGCAGACTGAAGTTATACAGCTTGCCTTCATACCTTTTAACCAAGTCGTGAAATTTTTCAGCCTGCCCCGAGTTGATCGCCTGTATCAGCTCAAAGTCATTGTCTTTGACCGGTTTGCGTTTCTGATTCTTTTCTGCTGTCATCGCTGCTTGTCACCTGACAAGAATCCGCCAGTCAGGTGGGTATTCCGAGCTTGGGCAATACGTATTTCTGAAGGACGAACCATGCGACTACGATTGCCATAACGATTAATATGTCTTTCATGGGCTATCTCCTTGTCTTTAAATACGCACTTATCCTTGAGTTGTCCATTGTTTTTTAGCGATTAAACAGTAGAGGCTGACAAACAAAAACACCATCACCAGGCCCAGGTGGGTGATATCCAAAAAAATTATCAATCCGGGCGACAGATGGATCCCGGACAGGTTTCTGATCACCAGCAGGCCGCCGCTGACCAGGATGCCGGCCAGTAGGGAGAAACGCACCCATCCGGTGGCGGTCACGCGTCTTGAACTGCGCATCGAGATCAGATAGTCGCCGGCAAGATACGCCGCCAGGGCCAGCAGCACGATGGCTCCCAGGTAATGAATATAGTGAGTCACAAAAAATTCAGCCAGCCAGCCGAGTCCGGGAAGATCGGCAACATAGTAGCGTTTGAATATCGGCATCTGGCCGAATCCGGTCAGCACCAAAAAAAAGGTGGTTGTCAGGTAAAGCCAGCGAACCGGCCGGCCGATTACCCGGGTTTGGATCGATTCTGGATTCATCGCTTAGGCCCCCTTGTTAACTTGTTTTGACCGTTTAAAGTACTTTCCGACTGCGGCTGCTATCCCGGCCACCGGAGCGATGAGCATGGCAGCTGCCAGGTTATTGGCCTGGGCCATGGAATCTTCCACCGCCGCCAGGTGGGGCTTTCCCTTGCCTGTGGTGATGGATCGGTTGAGTATTTCGAACGGAACCGGTGAGACATAGATAGTGTTGGTGCCGCCGTTCTCCGTTTCTCCATAGACGAAGCCGTCGGTTTCTTTGGCCAGAGCCCGGGCTTTTTGAATAATCTCCTCCCGGGGCCCAATCGTCTGGACATCTTCCGGGCAGGCCTCGATGCAGGCCGGCAGATCGCCGTCTGCAACCCGCTGGTAGCACCGGTCGCACTTGTACATTACACCGTTGCCGGCCAGAGACGGCAGGATGTCCAGGTAAAGCCCGGTGCCGGTCTGCCGCTGAGGGATGTCCCACGGGCATACTTTGCGGCATTTGGATCCACCCAGGCAGATGTCCGCATCGATTCTGGAGATGCCGTTTTCAAACTGCTGGGCCGCCCCCCAGGGGCAAAGCTTGACGCAGGGCGGGTTGACGCAATGCATACAGCGCCGGGGAATCGTCAGTTCTTTTTCTTCACCGTCGATTTCTACTTCGGCGTGCTGGATAAACAGCCAGTTGTAGGGGGTCAGCCGATCGTTGACATCCTGCTTTTCGGACCAGTCCTCTACCGGCACCCGCTGCGGGTACATTTTGGGAAAGGGTTTTTGGGGGTCGGGGAATTTGGCGGCATTGGCTTCTGCGCAAGCATCCACACAGGCTTCACAGCCGATGCATTTGCTGATGTCGATCAGCGTTGCCAGCTGTTTGCTTTCATCAGGACCGGCCAGAGCCTCGATCCCGGGAATGCCGGCCGCGGCCGCACCTGCAGCCGCCGCCATACCGCCTTTTAAAAACGATCTTCGCGATATCTTTACTTCCATCTATCCTCCCGTTAAAGCAAAATACTGAGTTCTTATTAGGGCGCACCAAGTTTTGCCTGTAATGAGCCGACGATCCTCGATAGGTTACATAAAAAGAATCATTTTCCCCATCTTTCTACAATTGCTTTCAGATCGGAATTCAGATATACAGAATTCGAGCCATCCCAACTTAATATCCTACTTACTGAGACTCATTTTTTAGCAAAATGGAGGGCATAACATTGAAGTGCCCTAAGTGTCAGTTTGAGAATCCCCAACGGGTTAAGTTTTGTGTTCACTGTGGCGGTCGGTTGGAAACGATTTGCGCCAAGTGCGGTGCGAGAAATTCTCCGACATTTAATTTTTGCGGTGAATGCGGATATAATCTGGGCCAACCCACCTCCTCCGCAGCCATTCCTCCAAGAGAAGACTTCACCAAATTTCCTGACTCACCGCCCCAAAAGGTCACACCGGCGGCAATTCCTGCTGAAGGTGAACGCAAGCATGTTACGGTTCTGTTCTCCGATCTTGCCGGTTACACCGCCATGTCTGAAAAGCTGGACCCGGAAGATGTCAAAGAGATCACCAGCCGGATCTTTGGCGAGATTTCCAAAATCGTGGCAAATTACGACGGCTTCGTTGAAAAGTATGCCGGAGATGCCGTTATGGCGCTATTCGGCGCGACGGTATCCCACGAAGATGATCCGGTGAGAGCAATCAATGCCGCCAGAGAAATTCATCATATTGTTGATTCCTTAAGCCCTCGATATGAAGAAACGATCGAACATCCCCTGTCGATGCACACCGGCATCAATACCGGACTGGTTGTAACCGGGGAAATCAATTTCGAGCAGGGCACCCATGGCGTTGCGGGTGATACAATCAATGTCGCGGCCCGCTTGAGCGGGTTGGGAGAGGCCGGTGAGATCCTGGTAAGCCGTGATACCTTTAGCCAGTCTGAAGGCCTCTTTGATTTCGAGGATTTAGGACCCTTGAACCTCAAGGGCAAATCTGAACCCGTCCAGGTGTACAAGGTGTTGGCGCCAAAAACCGAACCGGTCAAGATTCATCGCCTGCACGGATTGAGGGCCGATTTGATCGGACGAATCGTGGAGATGGATCTTCTGGCCGAAGCCGCCCGCAAACTTCAAGACGGTCAAGGCGCTGTTTTAGCGATTTGCGGTACCGCCGGTACCGGCAAGAGCCGTTTGATCGAGGAATTCAGATCCACCTTAAAACTCGAAAAAGTCCAGTGGCTGGAGGGCCACGCCTATCCCTTCACCCAGAGCATGCCGTATTATCCGCTAATCAACCTGCTGAGCCGTTCCTTGCGGATCGAGGAAACCGATTCACCGCATACAGTCAGGGAGAAAATTGAAACCGGTTTGTCCCATCTTCTCGGCCAGGATTCAGAGTTTGTCCACATTATCGGAACCCTCTATGCCCTTAGTATTCCTGAAATCGATGAGATCGATCCCGAGTACTGGAAGCCCCAGCTGCACAAAGCGGTCCGGATCATACTTTCGGCGCTATCACGGCAAGCGCCGACGATCGTATACCTGGAAGATCTGCATTGGGCCGATCCGTCATTTTTGGAACTTATTCGACGGCTTTTAATGGAAAGTGGAGATCCGATTCTTTTCATTTGCAACTACCGGCCGGTGATTTCACTCTTCTCGAGCCACCAGATCAAGTCGATGGCCAACCCTTACCGGGAAATACGTCTCCAGGATCTGTCGCCGACAGAATCCCAGGGGATGATGGAGTCGCTGCTGAAAACGGATAATGTACCCACCGAACTGAAGCACTTTCTCCATGATAAAGTCGCGGGCAACCCGTTTTATGTCGAGGAGATGATCAATTCCATGATCGAGTCCGGGACTCTCTTGTGCATGATGATGACTTCTGGAGAGTTGCAGCGCCGATTACGGATTTCGGGATATCTTCAACGATCCACGGCGTCATTGCCGGACGACTCGATCGTCTCGAGAAAGAAGCCAAACAAATAATCCAGGAAGCGTCTGTCATCGGCAGGGCATTTCTTTACAGGCTGCTGAAGAAAATTAGCCGGCTGCAGAATCATATCGACCCATCCTTACGAATCTTTGAGCGGCTCGACCTGATCAGAGCCCGTTCGATTCAGCCCGACCTGGAGTACGTCTTCAAGCATGCCCTCACCCAGGAGGTGGTCTACAACGGATTGCTGAAGACAGAGCGCCGCAAAATCCACGAGCGCATCGGTCTTGTGATGGAGCAGGTATTTGCCGACAGACTGGCCGAGTTTTATGAGACTCTGGCCTATCATTTCACCCAAGCGCGATCGGTTCACAAAGCGGTCGATTATTTGGTCAAAGCGGGCGAGAAAAGTTTTAAGCGCTATGCCCTCGAAGAATCTGATCGATATTTCAAAGAAAGCTTCAGCCTGCTTACCGAAAAATCCGGATTAACGGCAACTGACAAGGCCCTGCTGATTGATATCCTTATAAAGTGGGCCTATGTCTTTTACTATCGGGGGGATTTTAAAGGAATGGTCGAATTGTTCAGGCAAAATGAACAGACAGCCGGAGAATTGAACGATAAGACCAGACGGGGATTTTTTTATGCCTGGCTCGGAATGGCTTTGTGGATGAGGCAAGATCTCAAAAAGTCCGAGCACTATCTGCGCGAGGCCCTCGATCTGGGTCGAACCGCTGATGATCAGAGACTAATCAGCTATGCCTGTAGCGGGCTTTCAATGGCCTGTTCGGATTTGGGATTGTTTGAGGAGGCGTTGGAGCTTGCCGAAAGGGGCCATGAGATTGCCAGGCAATTAAAGGCGGATCATTATCTGTACTTCAAATCCCTGCATGCCAGGGGGCTGGCCTATTACTATTTGGGAAATTGCGAGGAAAACCATAAAATCGGTAAGATTTTGCTGGACTATGGCAATAAACACTCCAATTTGCGTTGTTTGGTGTTGGGGTACATGTCGGTTTCTTTGGCTCATTCGGCGGCCGGAAACCATGCCTTAGCCCTTAAAGCCGGCAAGGATGCCGTCAGGATTTCCGCCGATCCTTTGTATGCTATCATTCCCAATGCATTGATCGCTTTAAGCCATTTCCAGATGGGGGAGTTTGAAGAGGCCGCAAAAATCGCCCATGCCACCCTGGCATTTAGCGATAAATTCGGCTGTGAATACCACGGGTCGATTGCATCCTTAATTCTCGACGGGATCATGATCGCCAACGGCAAAATGGCCTTGGGACTGAATCGGATTCAGGACACCCTGCAGCGATTTAGAGATATTGAAAGGAAGAGCTTTATTCCCACAGTTGAATGCATCCTGGGAAATATCTATTCTCAGATTGCCACCGGCGAAGGGGCACTCAGCCTTTTCACTTTGTTGAAGAATGCGGTTTTTTTAGCGAAAACCCTGCCGGTTGCCGCCAAACGGGCTGAATATCATTTTAAAAACGCTATTGAACTGGCCGATGAGATCGGGGCCAAAGGCATTATGGGGAAGGCATATCTCGAACTGGGGCTGCTTTACAAGGCGAGAAAGGCAGAAGCCCGCGCGAAACAATATATCCTAAAGGCGATACAGGTGTTTGAGGAAACCAGGGCTGAGGTCTGGCTTGAACAGGCCAGGCAGGCGATGGAATCTTTATCTAAGGGGAAGGACCGATGAAATTATCTCCCGGCCGGATAACCATCGCATTCTGCGTTTCGGCCATTGCTGTGGTTGTAATGTTACTCCAGGCATCTGCCGCCGATTCGGTCAACACCTACCCTGCGCCAAGCTGGCAGGCATCCACCCCTGAAGCCCAGGGCATGCGATCTTCCGTGCTGGCCGACATGATGGCGTACATCAATAAGAACCGTTTCAACATCGACAGCATAACGATTGTGCGCAACGGCTACATGGTTTTCGACACCCATTTTTGGCGAAATGTGGCTGCAACCCCATGACATGGCCAGGTTCGGATGGCTGTATCTCAACAAGGGTCAATGGGCCGGCCGCCAAATCGTGCCGGCGGACTGGGTGGCGGCTTCTACCCGGGGTCATGTCGCCGCGGTCCCCTTCGATCACTACGGATACCAGTGGTGGATCGATTCCGGCGGGTACTACATGGCCGTGGGCTACAAGGGGCAGCGTATTTTCGTGGTGCCGGAGAAGAATATGGTGGCGGTTTTTACCGGGGAGCTGACCGGCCGGGAGGCGTTGACGGCCAAAAAACTGCTCGACTTTTTTATTATCCGGGCCGCATCTGCAACGGATGCGATGCCTGCAGACATGCAAGCACACACCCGGCTGATCGCCTTGATAAATGCTGCCGCCCAGGCGCCGCCGTCCGGTTACACCTGGTTTGCGGAGGACGAGGGCCGGGCGCAGGATGGTGTGTTCAAGCGGACTGCGACCCCGGGCTTCGAGTTTGCCTATCCTGCCGGCAGCAAAAAAGTAATCAGGGATGCCCCCGGTCAGGTGATGCGCATGAAAACGCCATCAGGTGTCGATTTTTCAGCTTCCGTCGTTGATACCCCCGAAGGCCTGCCGTTGGAAGACTTCGGGGCCGGGTTTTATGCCCGGCAGCTGGCGTGGGTCGGTTCCAATATCGAGATCATTTCCAATCGGGAAATCACGCTGAATTGCGGCACGCGAGCCTTTCGGACGGAAATTTCATGGCTGTGGCAAAACAGCGTGCCGATAACCACCAGTCTGGTGACGGCCTACAGGGACGGACAAGTGATATTTGTATGTGCGCACCCCTGGAAGAATCACGATGAGGTCGAACCAATTGTGGGGAGTATAACGCTAAATTAGATATTGGTGTCTGGCTGCAATATATTTTCTAATCAGACCGTCTTTCGAGTTGCCTGTACCTTAACCGGGTATGAGGCTTAAATTAATATCCGGGGTGACAGACTCCGGGATTACAGATAGTCATCTATGAATCCTTCCACGCATTGTTCTTCAAAAAACTAATGTGCTTTTCAAGCTTTTGAAAAGCCTCCAACTTGTGCAGTGGGGAAAAATCTTCGATCAGCTCAGTGATTCGTATCCTAGCTCCGGATAAATTAAAGGTCTTCAGGCGTCTGCCGCTCAGACCACTCGCCGAGCGCAGTATATCAAAGAGGAGCTCCTTGGGATTTGGAATTTTCTCGATATTAGACAGTTTCGGAAGCTCTAGCGGCTCTCTCCCATTGGGATTTCCTGCCGCACGCCTGATTGATGTTTCGTCAAAAAGCAACCAAGCTTCTGTCATCTTTACTGGAACCACGCAGACTGCCGGTGTCCTGAAGCCCTTTTTGGACGCCTCTTCGACCGCCTTATGGATTTCTTCGTGTCGTTTTTCAGGGTCTTCTGTTTCGGCATCTCTGTGAACGAAAAGCAAATCGCATGGGTATAAGTCGATTGAAATTAAAATCCGATCTCGCAGCGTTCGCGGTGGACTATGCAATCGGCTTAGATCAGCCCATTCTGGCTGAATTCGGTTTGCGTTTCCCTTTTCTCGCAAGACCCAAGTGAGAATGGGAAGCAATGCCCGATCAGAGGAGCCATCAGATATTAAGGTGTAGTGGATCTCATCCATCGCTGCGCCTTTGAAATGGAAGCAGCATCTGAAGGTCATCTCTATCAGCTACTCGTCTGATTCGTCGGGGAAATTCACCAATGGGAGGTGATGCCGGATTAAGATAGGCCATGAGTTTTCCTTTCGAAACGACTGACGTTTTTTCAGGGGCTTTTGTGCGCCAAGTATCTGAGAGGCAACTAAATTGAACTTTTTTGAATCTCAAACCATCCCGAATATCTTCTTTGTCTTCAGCTATAAGTAGACTGTCATCTGGCACTTCGCTGACGACGGCCGGCGAATGTGTATTGACTATGACTTGGCGTAAGGGGTTGGTTTCATCAACAGGTTCATTTGTATCCATCGCAATATCTTGCAACAATTGTAGCATGGCTGGAATTCTTTCTGGATGGATTCCATTTTCGGGCTCCTCAAGACAAAGGACTCCTTTTGTGAGAGTATCAAGCTCGAGAACTGTAAGCGCAAGGAAACGAAGAGTACCGTCCGATAATGAACGTGCCGGATACTCAGTGCCATCTTTTCCAGTAACTTGTAAAGTTAGTACCTCTCTCTTATCATCACGGTCGACCCAAACATCACTAACATCACCAATCAAAGTACTTAATCTATTGGCAACGCTGGTGTAGATAAAATCAGGATCTCTAACAGATTTATTGTTATTACTAATTCCATGAGGAGTTTGGGCTAAACGATAAAGTGTTGCGGGCAGATGTCCTCCACTCAGTGTAAGTTGATATGGTGCATTAAATTCGTCCGGCTTGCGAAGGGCTGAGGGCTCTAGCTGCAAAATCCGCCAAGATTCCATCTCACGTCGAGCGCAGAGTACTGTTGGGCTTTCAGCTGCGTTGGCCGCTGATAAAACAGTACGAGGAAGATTTGATGCAGAACGTGGTAAAGGCCTACCGCTGCTTCCGCCATCTTGGTGGAGCATGATTATCCTGGAATGACCGTGCCCCTCTGTAGATATAAAGAAAGGAACTCGGCGTTTCGCTTTCACAACTTCATTGCGCCAGTCCTTTGTGCTATGTCTGAAAAGCAAGTGTTTACTAGCTTCACCTTTTTTTATGTGGGACAATTCCTCTTTTAGAATCTCCAAAGAACCTGGTGAGGTGGAGTTAAGCCTGCCATCGCAATATCCAAGTTCCAAAGAGTAACGTAACATCGTATTTGTAGCTTTAGCTGTCTGTCCCAAATCATCGACAGCTTCAGGGGGGACGATCATTTCAACTTCAAAGGTCATTCGGTCTGCGTAATTTTTTCCTGTTTGATGGAACAAATTTTGTAGATCTGAAGTACTCCGTCCTTCGGCTCTGATAGAGGAGGCGGCTTCTGCTAAAGGCTGACTGGCTAAGGCACTGAGAAAACGAATCGCATCGAACAAATTTGATTTGCCGACCCCGTTGACACCAGCAATACATGTAAAGGGACCGAAGCGAACATCTACATCCACAAGATTCTTAAAACCATTTACTTTCAAGCGGATAATCATTTTACCCTCAACTTTTGGGTGAAGTTAAACCAATTCAATATAATTTGAATGGGTTACGCCCTTTATAAATTTCAGCTTTTGATATCATATCTTTTACCTTTTTTGAGTTTTTCATTAAATGATTAGACTTTAAGCATGTTATTGTCAAGGGTGTCGTATATCGTATTACCATCGAATCCATAATTGATACTCCGAGGAGCTTTGTGACGAAATGAAGGTTAGTTCTCAGCCTTGATAAATTATTTTATTTTGGCCTTGTACAGCCTGAGGGAGTTGGTGACCACCGAAATGCTGCTGAAGGCCATGGCCAGGGCGGCCAGAATAGGGTGCAGCTGGCGCAGCATCTCCGGCAGGGATTCGAAGGGGTAGAGGACACCGGCCGCAACCGGGATCAGGATCACGTTGTAGCCGAAGGCCCAGAAGAGGTTTTGCTTGATGGTGTTCATGGTGGCCCGGCTGAGGCGGATGGCCCGCGGCACGCCGCTCAGGCTGCCGCTGGACAGGATTACGCCGGCGGTCTCGATGGCCACATCGGTGCCGGTTCCGATGGCCAGGCCCACATCGGCCTGGGCCAGGGCCGGGGCGTCATTGATACCGTCGCCCACCATGCCGACGCGCTCGCCGTTTTGCTGCAGCGTTTTTACTTTGGATGATTTCTCATCCGGCTTTACTTCGGCCAGAATTTCGTCGATATTGACCTGGTCGGCGATGGTCCGGGCCGTCTGGTGATTGTCTCCGGTGAGCATGACGACTTTAAGCTGCTGGGCGTGAAGCTGCCCGATGGCATCTTCAGACTCCGGCTTGAGGGTGTCGGATACGGCAATCAGACCGCCCGGCGCGCGGTTTTTGACCACCACCATGACCGTCTTGCCCTGGGACTGGAGGGCATGGATACGGTCGCCGGCGGACGCGATGTCGATGCCCGTTTCCACAAACCATCCGGGCTTTCCCACCATGACCGCTTGACCGTCCACGTCGGCTTCAACCCCAAAGCCGCCGGAGGCTTTGAAGCCTTTCGGTTCAAAAAGGGCGAGCTGCCGGCTTTGGGCTTCATTGACAATGGCCTTTCCCAGGGGGTGCTCGGAGCCTTTCTCGACCGATGCGGCCAGCTGCAGCACATCGTTTTCTGAATCGCAAACGCGTTCGAGCGGCACAATATCCACCACGGCCGGTTTGCCCATGGTAATGGTGCCGGTCTTGTCCAGCACGATCGTGGTCAGGCGGGTTGCCGTTTCCAGGGCTTCGCTGCTTTTGAACAGAATACCCTTTTCGGCACCCTTGCCGGTGCCGGCCATAATCGCCGTCGGCGTGGCCAACCCGAGGGCGCAGGGGCAGGCGATTACCAGGACCGCCACCAGCCGTATCATGGACGGGACGAACTCGCCGGTAAGCGACCACCACAAGACGAAGACCACCAGCGCAACGGCAATAATGGCCGGTACAAAGACGGCCGCAACCTTGTCGGCCAGAGCCTGAATAGGCGCCTTGCTTCCCTGGGCCTCCTGGACCAGGCGGATGATCTGAGCCAGGGCGGTTTCCCGGCCGACGCGGGTGGCGCTGAATCTCAACAGACCCTGTCCGTTGATCGTCCCGCCGACGACCGTATCCCCGGGCTGCTTGTCAACCGGAAGCGGTTCGCCGCTGATCATGGACTCGTCAACGGCCGACTGCCCGTCCAGCACCAGGCCGTCCACCGGAATCCGTTCCCCGGGGCGCACAATGACCGTGTCGCCGACCTGCACCCGGGACAAAGGTATTTCTTTTTCGGTATCATTGTCGAGGATCGTGGCGGTTTTGGGACGCAGGCCGATCAGTTTGCGAATGGCGCCCCCGGTGCGGCCTTTGGTGCGCGATTCGAGCATTTTGCCCAGCTTGATCAGGGTGATGATCACCGCCGAGGTTTCGAAATACACGTGTCCCCCCACGGCAGGGAACAAGATGACCGCCAGCGAATAGAAATAAGCCACCGAGGATCCCATGGCCACCAGAACGTCCATGTTGGCGCTCTTGTTTCTGAGGCTCTTCAAGCCGCCCTGGTAATAGTCCCAGCCGGTGTAGAATTGAACCGGTGTGGCCAGGGCCCAGAACAGCCAGTTGACCCAGGGGGCATGGCTCCAGGGCCCGACCAGGCTGAAATCACGGGCCATGCTGAAAACAAAGAGCGGCAGGGCGAAGGCCGCCCCGACCGCAAATTTGCGGGTCTGATCTTTGATTTCGGCATCACGCGCTTTTTGTTCGGCATCTTCTTCATCGAAGCCTTCTTCCGGGGCAATGGCGCCGAATCCGGCCTTTTCGATGGCCGCCACGATGTCGTCGACGCCCAGGGCGCCGGGGACATACTCCACCGCCACCCGCTCCGAAGCAAAGTTGACCGCCGCCGACACCACGCCGGGTGTTTTTTTGCTGAGGGCCCGTTCGATATTGGCGGCACAGTTGGCGCAGGTCATGCCGGTGACCGGCATTTCCAATTTGGCGGTGGTGACCCCGAAGCCGGAATGATTGATTTTTGCAATCACATCCTGCAGCTGCAGCTGTTGGGGGTCGAATGAAATCGCGGCGCTCTCGGCCGCAAAATTAACGTTGGCATCGGCTACGCCTTTGAGCTTTTTGACGCCGCGTTCGATGTTGGCGGCGCAGTTGGCACAGGTCATGCCGGTTATCGGTAGGGTGTATTTCTGCTCGGTCATAATTTTCCGGAACTATCACTAATTTTAAGCAATACCGAGGACAATTCACAGTCCGAGAATCTATCGATCAGGGAGCTTACTGGAGTGATGGAGCATTGGAGTGTTGTGGTCCGGTGGCCGGCGCTGCGGTTCTCATTCCATTACTCCAGCACTCCAATACTCCACTACTCTGAAATTAATGCAAAATCACAAGCTCATGGAAGATTAGCCCTCTTTTTGTTCATAGGACCGCAATGTTTTTCGCTAGACGGCCGGGTAATTGATGTCCTTCAGGGTGGCGATGATTTTATCCTCGGTGATGGGGGCCTCCCATTGAACTTCGATGCTCTTGGCCTGCGGATCGCCTTCCACTGAGGCGATGCCTTCCAGTTCTGTCAATTCATTTTTAATCGCCATCACACAGTGTCCGCAGGAAATATTCGGCACTGAAAAGGTCTTTTTTTCCATTTCAATCATTCTCCTTATACCGGTTGTCAAAATTATATTCCGTTTGTCAGATATGCTAACATGAGAAAATATAACGTCTCATGGTCTTATATTATTTTATGCCGGATAACCGCTATGTTATTTTTATTATTCGAAAAATCTAGACGATTACGGTAGAGATTATTATAGCGTTTGGATCAGGCCATATTGGATGTCATCAATAAACCTGACAAGATCCAAAAAACATCCACTAGCGGAACGTTTTTTTCACACGCGCTCTGATATGATAGTTGTGAGCAATTGGTGATCCAGGTCTTTATTGTCTACTAATATAGTATGAAATAAAGGCATGTCAATTGGACTGGACCCTTGAAAAAAGGATTCTCTGCGCCTTCCGTGTTTTGCCTCAGGGGGGATTTTTGTAACGGAAAAGTGCAGGAAGGCAATGAAGTCTGCAGATTGCTGATTTCAGCGCCAGTCACGGATTATCCAGCTAAAATAAGCTCATCATCAGATTAAAAAATCTGCAATCTGCAATCCGCAATCTCAAATCCATGGGACATGTTTCATTCCTGGAAACGATCGGCAATGTGATCAAATTCATCATGCGTTAAGATCTTGCCGAATCGTTCCCCCTTTTTGCTGGAATTTTTGTAGAATCGAAGGCACTCTTTGACGATCAGGATCACCTGATCTTCGCTGTATATCCCCGGCAGTTCCCTTGCGAGGCGAGGATGACGGCCGAGTTTGCCCCCCAGTTGCACGCGGAATCCCTTGGGGCCCTCTGTAATGGTGCCGGTGGGGCAGGCTTGGATACACTTGCCGCAATATAGGCAGTGGTCCATGTCGATTAGCGGAGATTCTTCGGCGGTGCTTAGCGTGATTGCATTTTCCTTGCAGGCTTCAACGCAGGCTTCACACTGGGTGCAGGGTTCATCGGTTAGCCGCGGCGCCCCGGCGCCAATGATGCCAATGTCCTTTATCTGGGGCTGGGAACAGGCATTGGGACAGTCTGCCAGGGTGATTCTGAATTCGTGGTGGAATTTTAGATCCTCCCCAACGGTGGATTTGAGAAACTCGAGCAAGTCTTCCTTCTTTAGCAAACCTTCGATCTTTGCCAGCAGCCCATCGCTGATCGCCGCCCTGTTGGGGCATCCATTCGGCCCGAAACAGGTGTCCAGTTGATAGCCTTTAATTTCAGATGACATATTTTTCAGATAGCGGGCCTGGGTGGCCTTCACCTCTGCCAGAGAGACGACCGGCCTCCCAGCCTCTCGAGCCTCCTTTTCAACCCGCGCTCGTACTCGCTTGCGAACGAAGAAAGGTACTTTTCTGATGGTGTCTTCCGCTTCTTGGGTCCACTTCATGATCGTTTATCCTGATATATTGAGAAATCGGGGCCTTGCATATTATCCGCCCCGGTTATGTTTGTTATTGGGTTTCAGGTGTCGGGTTTCAGGTGTCAGAAGACAGAAGACAGAGGACAGATGACAGATGACGGATAACAGATTATGAATTCATCCGCTGTTTGATCCCGGTATTGAATCCTCCATCCTTGGTTTTCGATCCTTTGTTATCTGTCCTCAGTTCTCAGTCTTCTGACCTCCGTTTTCCGACACCTGAACACCTTCCAATGCCTCCCGGGCCAATTGGGCGACCGTATAACGGCTAAACGTCGCGTCACGATACAACATCAATTCGGACGAATCATCGGCGAGCTGCCTTAAGAGGGGAATGGTTTCGGCGCTGTCTGTAGCCCCGGCTGCCCAGGCAGCCAGCCCGCGAAGAATTGGATCTTCGGCCGCCATGTAAGCTGTCAGGTACCTGCCGGTGTCCCGCATATTCAGGTTGTGTGAATGGGCCAGACGTCCGACCGCCCAAAGCACACCACGCTGTAAAACGGGATGCTCCAAATAATTTCCCTCAGGTTGGATGTAGGAGATGAGGATGCACCCGTATTCATTGGCCAGCCGCCGGTTCAGGGCCATGGCCTCGGCCATCGATTCCGGGCAGCCCCAGCCGATGCCGCCGGACTCGTCATTCAAATTCCAGATAAAGCGTCGCATCGCGATGCGGGCGGATTCCAGGTCGGACATCGCCAAATCTGAAACCACCCTGCCCAAGGCCGTGACTGCCCGCCATTTGATACGCTCGTCGATGCTGCATAGAAAGGAAAAGAGCGGACTGATTGCCTGCTTGAGCGGCAGGCGGCAAATTTCATCCAGCTCTCTGTCAAAAGGTTCATTCTGAAGATGTTGGCGGAGTTTTTTTTTAAGTTCGCGGCCAGGTAGTCTTGCTGGTGTCATTTTAGAAAGTGATAATCTCGAATCCCGCTTCGCTGAAGCGGGCCATGCCGGGGTGCCCCAGTACATCCTCCAGCAGGGGCAAACCCTGGGTTTTGGCCGCGCCGATCGTTTCCATCTTGTTGGAACAGGCTTTACAGACCCCTTCGACCAGTCCCGCTGTTCGCGCTCTGCGCCAGAGCTGATGCAGCGGGTTGGCCTTTTTTTCCAGCTCCGGTATCAGTTTTGTGGCAGCGCCTTCAATGATGATTTTGGCCTCGTAGCCTTTCTCGAACATATCGATGGCGTTCAACAAAACATGGATAAAACACATCGGATCTCCGTTGAACACAAAAAGAGCGAATTTTTTCATATCGGCCTCGATTAGCTAATAACGAACGACAATTAGAGCGTGTGTCGAAATAACGTTCCGATCAATTAACCAATAACGGATAACAAATAACTCCCCAACCGGGACATACCCCGGTTGGGATTTGGCTTCTAATCCTCTATCCAGGCGATGCAGTCGGCCGGGCAATATTTGATGGCATCGTTGACATCTTCTTGCGGGTAGGCAGCAAATTCGACCACCTCGATGTACCCGGCATCGTTTAACCTGAATACTGAAGGGCTGACTTCCGCACAAACACCGCAGGCGATGCAGTCACTGAGTTCAACTATCGGTTTTTTCATGTCTAACCGGCTACGGCTTGGCCCACTTTACGGCCCAACTCATAGCAGCTTTCAAGTGATTCCTTGTCCGGAACATAGCGGACTCGCAATCCCGGATCGATGATATCGAATTTCATGGCCTCAAGCTCTCGGTTGATCATTTTGACGGCCTCACCACTCCAGCCGTAAGATCCGAAGGCCGCTCCCAGTTTATTCAACGGTTTAAGGCCTTTCATGTAAGTCAGAAAATCCGCCAGGGACGGATACAGCTGGTTGTTCAGCGTTGGCGATCCCAACACGACCGCCCTGGCATCGAAAACCTCGGTCATGATCTCACTGCGATGGGTTTTTCTCAGATGCAGCGGTTTGGCCGGGACCCCTTCCCGGGATATGCCTTCAACGATGGCATGGGCCATTTTTTCGGTACTTTGCCACATCGTGTCGTATACGACCACGGCTTTTTTCTCAGATTCCTGCCGGCACCATCTCACATAGGCATCAACAATTTTGGACGGATCCTGACGCCAGATGATGCCGTGATCCGGGCATATCATTTTGAACTCCAGACCGAGGCCTAAAACCCTGTCCAGAAGCTTCTGAATATGCGTCGAGTATAACAACAGAATATTGGCAAAATATTTTTTGGCGTGATACATGACCAGCTGCTCATCGATTTGGTCATCAAATTTTTCAGGGCCGGCGTAGTGTTGACCGAATCCATCGCTCGAAAACAGGGTCTGGTTTTCATTCAAATAGGTGAACATGCTGTCCGGCCAGTGAATCATCCGGGTTTCGATAAAAGTCAGTGTGCGGCCGCCCAGACTGAGCTCATCGCCGGTTGCCACGGGTCGGTAATCCCATTTGGCTGAGAAATGTTTTGGAAGGTTTTTGTGGCCCATTTTTGAGCAGTATATGGGCTTGTCCTCGCCGATTCGGTGCATCACCCGGGCCAGCCCGCCGGAATGGTCCAATTCCGTGTGGTTGCTGACAACGTAGTCGATGGCCTTGGGATCGACGATACGGCTGATGTTGTCCAGCAGCTGACCGGCAAAGCCCTCTCTAACCGTGTCGATTAGGGCTACTTTTTCGTCAACAATCAAAAACGCATTATAGGTTGTTCCCAGATCCGTGGAATAGCCGTGAAAGTCCCTGATATTCCAGTCCTTAACACCAACATCGTAAACACCTTTGGATATCTCTGTCGGTTCCATTTTGCTCCCCATTATTTTTTCCGGCTTAACGTTTTAAGATAAACATGATTAATCTGCAGGCAACACGAGTACGAGAAGCCCTTTGAATAGAAGCTATCTCCAATTCACCCGAGACGGATTGCCCCAGTCTCTGCGTTGGGCGCTCGGTCCCCACGCTGCCGGACAAGCCATCGAATCTTGATTTTGTTGTGGCCCATGAGTTCTCAAAATTCTGATGAATTCCTGTGAGTTAAGCCCACCGACAGGCTAAGATCGAATGGCTCCTCCAGCTATGCCGGGGACCTCGCGGCCGCCTTTGCTTGTCTCGGCGCAGCTTTTAAGCGAAGACGGAATATTGACCCAAAATTCGTTTTTAAAAACAGCCCTTTTATGGTTTTGATCAGCTTCTAGCAGCGATGCCCTTTTTGGCCGCGACAAAATCCCCTGCCAGAAAAGGGCATCAATAACCTGTATCTAAGATAGCTTCTATTCTTTTTCGAAATCTTCTTTGGGCGCACCGCAAACCGGGCACTCGAAATCATCCGGCACGTCTTCCCATTTGGTGCCGGCGGCCACACCGCTGTCCGGGTCACCTTGTTCCGGATCGTAAACCCAACCGCAAATCGTGCATACATACCTGTCCATACGTTGCCTCCTCTTGTTTAGTTTAGTTGCGGGTCGATTTAGCTTTACCAAACCCCGTGAAAGTTGATGGTAATTAATATCAAATGAAACAAGTTTTGCAAGCGTATTCCTCCGGAGGATGTTGTAGCGGCCTTTAGCCGCCTTGGACTGAGCCGGGACCGCCAAGCGGCCGGAACATTTTCTTGCCGGCACCGCACACGGGGCATATATTTTCTTCCGGCAGGTCTCCAAATGGGGTGCCCTTGGCAATTTTTACCCGGCGGTTTCCTCGGTCCGGATCATATATGTATCCGCAATTGGCTGTCTGCCATTGATACATTTCCTCTGGTTGCGCCACGTGTTCCTCCGTTCAAATACTCATTAGTGATAGTAAAACTTCATTTGGGTGTTACTTAAGCTCGTCGATAAGCTGCAGCACTCTTTTTTCGATTTCATCGCGAACATCCCGCATAAAATCTGTCGACCGGCCGGCGGGATCCGGTAAATCCCAGTCGGCTGTCCTGGCCCCGGGTACAAAAGGGCACTGTTCGCCACATCCCATGGTGATGATCAACTCAGGGGTATCCTTGGCAATGGCGTCCTCGAGCGTACGGGGTTTTCTAAACCCCATGTCGATTCCTTTCTCATGCATAACCTTGACCATGTCCGGGTTGATCTCCTGGGCGGGTTCACTTCCGCCGTTGGAAACATCCAATATGTCACCGGCCAGAGCTTGAGCAAAAGCACTGGCCATCTGGCTGCGGCAGGCGTTTTCGCGGCAGGCAAACAGGACTTTTTTCCTTCCCTGAAAGGGCCTGAGCAGTCGCTCAGCGGCGTCTTCGACGTCTGTGATAACGCCCGGGTGCCGGGCCATATCTTTGGGGCCTTCGATGCCGCGATAGGTCAGGCTGTGTTCAAATCTGGCCTCAATTGCGTCAAAAAAGTATTGGGTTGTCAGATTGAGGCCCTCGAAGAGATTCTTGCCCCGGGTGGCCCCGACCGACATCAGAAAACCACGCCGCATATCGGCGCCCGGGTCTTTGAGTTTGAGTTTATATTTTCTGGCCCAGAAGGTCTGACAGCGATCAACCACGGCCTTTAGCTGGGCACTCATGTTATAGAAAAATATCGGAGTTGCAACCACCACCAGCTCGGCTTCTCTCAGCAGCGGGTAAATTTCATCTCTGACATCGTCCTCAATCGGGCAATACCCCTTTTTTTCACAAACTGTGTACTCCTTGCAGGGAATGATTTCCTTGCGGGTCACGTCGATAACATGGGTGCGGACGCCGTATTTTGATGCGGCCTGCATGAATGTCGTCATCAGAAAATTACTGTTGCCCTTTTTCCTGGGACTGCCTTGTAAGCCGAGAATCAGCATAATTCAAGTACCCTGGTCGCTTTGATGTTTTGAAACCATTTCTACGCCTTGATGTGGCACTGTTTGCACGTCGTGGGACCGGATTTCAGTCCGGCTTTCTTTTTTTGTTTGTGGCACTTGGTGCACAACTTGTTCATCACATATTTTTTCTTCAGCTTGCCTTCCGATTTCAGCGCGGTGATGCTGCCTGCCTTTTGCGGAAATACGGCATGGCATATCTGGCAGTCATCGAGTTTGCCCTGGTGCTGCCGGTGAGGAAAAGGAACCTTGCCCCGTTTGCCGCCTTCCAGTTCAATATTGGCCGCGCCCTTATCCACGGCACCCTGGGAACTCACACTCATCGCTGCGGCCAGCACCAGCAGAGCGGCAGCCGCGGTGAACACTATCTGTGGTCTGATCTTCATGCCGAATGTCTCTTAGGAATTCCTTTCTACCCGGGGCAATACGCATGCACACCGATCTGCCAACGCATCCGCTTTACCCGTCAATTGTTATTCGTTATTGGTTAATGGATTTTAAGCAATGGGATCTGGTTTTACGTATCGCTGCAATAGAAATAACATAACCAAGTCTTCAGCTTACACGAATAACAATAAATAAAACATCATTTTGAGCGACGTGCGCTTGGATCGGGCAATGGATGCCCAAATCAGACAGATTGGCACTAATAATTATGCCTGGGCCTAGCGGGGGGCGATGCTTTTGCCCTCGCCTTCAACTGTGCATTCGGCAAAGTCTATGGCGGCGCCGCAACCGCTGCAGTTGTGTGCGCGGTCGTACTCGTCTGAAAATATTTCTTTCTCCTTGCCGCACTCGGTGCATTTGCAGATAATCACCTTCAGATTCTTGAAATCGGCGTATCCGGGGCAATGTTGCGGTGTCGAAAAATTGTCAGCCATGGTCTTCTCCTTTACTCATCCTTCAAATTTTTTCGCAATCGAGCGCCCATAATCCTGGGCCATCTGCATACCTCCGTCAAGAGAACTGGATTTTAAGCGCAGGGTATCGCCGACCAGATCCATTTTCAAGATATGCTTCATGGTTTCGAAAATGCGGTCATTGGCTTCTCCGCTCCAGCCATAAGAACCGAATGCCCCCCCGATCTTGCCCTGGAGCTCGGCCTTTTCGGCCAGGAAAAGAAAGGTTTTCATGCCTTGAAGCATTTCACCGTGATAGGTGGACGAACCGAACACATAGCCGTCATAACCTTGGAGGTCGGCTTCATTCTTAATTTCCTTGACATTGGCGGTTTCGGCTTCATGACCGCCGAAACGAATACCTTCGGCAATCAGATCGGCGATACTCTGGGTTTCACCGGTTCTAGTGGCATAAACAATTAAAACTCTGGCCATTTTAATCTCCCGATTCAATCATCCCAACGGGATGATTTTTTTTGCCTTTTTACCTTCGAGCAATACCGGATGGCTTCGAATTCCGCCAAATAAAATCAGCTCTTGGGCTTGCCGCCGATCCGGTCATCGGTCCCCTCGTAGGCGCAATCCGGTGTATAGCAGGTACTATCCAGAAATTCGCATTTTTGGTTGCATGACGGGCACTCGTTGGGATGGGCATCCGCCTCAAGGGTGTAACCGCAATTGGAGCATTTCCAGCTGGGCATAGTAGCACCTCCTTTTCTCTGGCTGCTGGTTTCTGGTTACTGGTTTCCGGCTTTTGATTTCGAGAAGATCCTCCATCCGGCTGAGGTGAGCTCAAGTGTCTTAGCCCCGGTTGGAAATACGAAATCCATCGGATGATTGTTGATCCTTTTTGAATCACAGCATGAGCAAAGTACAACTCGAAAGTTATGCTTTCCAGAGGCCGTGCAGGTTGCAGTATTCACGAGCAGTCACATTCTGGGCATCGGTTTTGAAAACGGCTTCGGGAGCTTGGCCGGGATCCAAAAACTGGCGATCGGTCTTGCCGTCAGCAATGATTTGAATCCATTCAATCCAGTGTTTTTCTTCCATGGGGTGAGGGACATCCCCTACGGTTACTTTCACACCGCCTTCTACTTTTTCGATAACCGGGACATGCTTCTCCCTGGCGGCGTCCACTGTATTTTCGACCATCAGTTTCATGGCCTCTCCGCAGCAGACCAGTTCACCGCCCCCGCCATGGAGAACCTCAACGATGCTGCCACAGGCGTCACATTTGTAAACTTCCAACCTTTCAGCCATTTTAATCTCCTTTCACTATAATTGTTGAAGCACTGGAGTACTGGACCAAGGATGGATGTCCTAAGGGCTGCAATATTATCCCCTCACTCCAGTACTCACCCTTTGCAAGACTTCATGATCCTGGATCATACCCGGGAATCACCGTATAAGGTGCAGCCACCGGGCTTGCTTTTTTGGTTACCAATTTTCACCTAAAAGCTCAAAATGCGCCTGGGGATGATCACAGGCGGGGCAGATCTGGGGGGCCGCATTGCCTTCATACAGGTAGCCGCAATTGCGGCAGCGCCACACCTGCTGTGTATCCCTTTCGAATACCCGGCTGGCATCGATATTGGCTGCTAGATCCAGATACCTTTTCTCGTGCTGCTTTTCGGCGACGGCAATGGCGCGGAAGACAGCCGCGATCTGGCTGAAACCCTCATCTTCAGCTACCTTGGCGAAAGCGGGATACATTTCGGTGTGCTCGTAGTTCTCACCGGCCGCCGCCGCTTTCAGGTTTTCGGTCGTCGAAGCGACGGTTCCGGCCGGAAAAGCCCCGGTAATCTCGACATCGCCGCCTTCCATGAGCTTAAACAGCCTTTTGGCGTGCTCTTTCTCCTGGTCGGCGGTTTCGGCAAATATGTCGGATATCTGCACAAGGCCTTCCTTTTTGGCTTTGCTGGCATAATAGGTGTAGCGGTTGCGGGCCTGGGATTCGCCAGCAAAGGCGGCCATAAGGTTCTTTTCGGTTTGAGTCCCCTTTAAGTCTGCCATCTTTTTACCTCCTCTTTTTGCATTGATTAGAACATTTATCGATGATTGGCTGCCCCTAAAGTTGTCGTCTTGTGAAAAACCAATGCATCATTCGTCATTTTTGATTCCTGCATCCGGCCACCAGCCTTTTCTAATGTGATTGTCCTTTTCGGCTTCGGCCAATTTCTTAAGCTTGTAGCCGGAATCGCGCAAAACACCGTATAATATGCCGCACCCATTGTCTTCCCTGTCGGCATCGCCCTTGTCCGCCAAGGCGATCATTTCCTCAACGAGTTTTAATGTTTTCGCAATGTGCAGGTTGCAAGGTTTCACGGTGTTCACGCTCCGGGTCACATGGGTCCAACGGCGACGGCCGCATTTGGGGCGGTTTTTCTGACCTTTTTCAATTTTTGTGCCAGGAGTGCAGGCGTGATTGCCGTGCTATGGTAGTTGGTTTATTTTCAGAATGTTACAAGGTTGTGTCGGCTTACAAATCGTGATGAAGATCAAAACCATCAGGTATCGAATCGATACATGCAATGTGCTTGATTCAGGCTGATTATGCCTCCCCCCGAAGATAATCGTTGAATATCACAGTGAAAAAAGTTTTGCAACACAGTCTCAGGTTAAAATTTGGCACAAAAGTGTCTCATAATACAGAAGACCCTGCTTCGCCTTTCAGGCTTCGCAGGGCAAGCAGAGGACGGAGGACCCTGCTTCGCCTTTCAGGCTTCGCAGGGCAAGCAGAGGACGGAGGACAGAAAACTGAATGTGGAAGTCGGAATGCGGAAAAATGAAAGGATGCAGGGCGCAAGGCCTATGGGTGAAGAAAATGCTGTCCGCTATCAACCCTGAACCCTGAACCCTGAACCTTAAACCTTTAATTTGTTAGGCCGCTTTTACCTGGCGGCGTTCGAGAACTTTGCCCCTGGTGCTGATAATGACTTCTTCCATGGGGATCTCGACCCCGGAAAGTTCCATGCCTTTTTTTACAATCACCGGAAGGGCCGAACAGCACGGGACTTCCATGACCACCGAAGTGATGCTGTTAATACCGGATTGTTTGCAAATTTGAGCAAACTTTTCGATATAGTGCTGGGCGTCGTCAAATTTGGGACAACCCATCATAACCGCCCTGCCTTTCAGAAAATCCTGGTGAAGGCTGGGGTAGGCGACCGGCACGCAGTCGGCCAGGACCAGCAGATCCGCACCTTTCAAAAAGGGTGCCGTCGGCGGGACCAGCATGATCTGAACCGGCCAATGGGAAAGGGCCGATTCGGCCTGCTCCGCGGCTGCCGGCTGGGGAGGCGCCGCAGCCGCTGCCGGCGTTCCAAATGATTGCAGCCTGGCAGAAGGGCATCCACCCGGGGCCATCGGCATAACCTTGGGCGCTTCTTCCTTTTTCTGCGCCAGAAGCTCCTCGACGGCCGCTTCGTCAAATTCATCCGCTTCACGCTCGATAATTTCAAGCGCACCGACGGGGCATTCACCCAGGCAGGCCCCCAATCCGTCGCAATATAAATCTGCGATTACCTTGGCCTTGCCGTCTACAATCTCCAGGGCGCCTTCCGCGCAGGCCGGGACACAATTACCACAACCGTCACACAATTCTTCGTCGATTTTTATTATCTTACGCAGGACTTTCATGTTTTCTCCTTAAATCTGGATTATGATTTGATAAATCTGTGGCTTATTCCATCAGTTGAAACCGTTGGCGAATATTTCAAGCCAGACGCTCGACTTGCCCACCGGTTGATCAAGCCAGCAGAACTTCTTTGGCGACTTCTCGTCCCGACCGGGTTAGAAACAATTTTTCAATTCTGGCCGCCATTTTTTTAGGGTCAACAGGGCTTTTTTTTTGGATTTCATCGGTGTTTTCGATCAGGTCGGCATCGTAAACCACCTTGAAATTGAGAGTCTCCTCGGCGCGTGGCTGGTGATGGTGGCCGATAATGTCGCATACCTCTTCGATAAGCTCTTCCTGAGCCCCTAATTTGATCAATATCTCCCTGGCGATGGGAGGACCCTCTTTGTGCTGGTGCTCCGGGGCCGTGCTGTTGTACTTTTTTTCGGCTTCGACAATTCCAATGTCGTGCAGGTAGGCGGTTGATAGGACAACCGCCATGTTGGCGCCTTCGCGTTTGCCGATTCTCTCGGCGTAACGGGCGACCCGGGTGGCGTGGCCGATTCTCTTGAAATCGGTTTTAAAGTATTTCTTCATTTCTATGGCCACACGGTCTTTGAGCAAATCGTCTTTTTGGGCCAGAAGTTCGGGGGGCAAATCGCCGATGCACTGCTCGGCATACTGGCAGTAGGCAGCGCAGCCGAAATCCATCTTCGGATTGATAAAGCGATGCCCGCAGTTGCCGCATTTGCGGGTGGTGTCGTCTTTAAAAAACTCCACGCTGCGGCTGCATTTCGGGCACTCTACATCAAAAATTGCCCCTTCCTGCCAGTACTGCGTATCTTGTCCGGGACATTTCATGTTCGATTCCTTTCGGTCTTTGAGTCGCGGCAGATCACAGCCGCTCACATTTTCGATTGTGTCTCATAAATTAGCGGATACTTTCCGTTAATGCCTTGACTTAAATCAAAATTGAGTTAAAAAGAAAGCATTATGAAAAAGATTCTTGATGTTGTCTCCACGATTCCCATCTTCAACGGACTTCCCGATAATCAGCTTGAAGCCATAAAGAATATTGCCATTGAGAAGCATTTTAACAAGGGCGAAATCGCCGTTTCAGAGGGCGATGAGGGCAGAGGATTTTTTGTCGTTGTTGAGGGACGCGTTAAGGTGTTTAAAGTTTCCGCCGAGGGCAAAGAGCAGATCCTGCATATCTTCGGACCCGGACAGCCCTTTGGTGAAGTGCCGGTTTTTGCCGGTCAAAAGTTCCCCGCCAACGCACAGGCTATCGACAAGACCAGGGTCTTGTTTTTTCCGAGAGCCGCTATTGTAGACTTGATTGCGGCCACCCCTTCACTGGCCTTGAACATGCTGGCGGAAATGTCAAAAAAACTGCGCCTTTTTGCCGTTCAGATTGAAAATCTGTCCTTGAAGGAAATGCCGGCGCGCTTGGCGTCCTATCTCATCCACCTCGCCGACGAGCAGGAACAAAAAGAGGTTGTAACCCTCAAGATATCCAAAGGTCAGCTGGCCAGCATTCTGGGCACGATCCCTGAAACCCTTTCGCGCATCTTCGCCAAACTCTCCGGCAATGGGCTGATCCGCGTTGAAGGCAAAAAAATTACCCTGCTTGACCGCAGCGGCCTGGAAGATCTGGCGGAGTACGGCAAGGACGTGGACTGACAGATTTCTCTTTGATACGGTGGACGAAGACTTAACCCAAAACAGACACCGGGTTTCGGTGTCCCGCCTTCGCCTTTAAGGCTTCGGCGGGCAAGCAGGTGTCTGGCGTCTGTAGTCCGATGACATAGGACTGATTGAAAAAAATCTGCAGATAAAGCAGCATTTTCAAGTTCCGTTTTCTGTTATCTGTCATCCGTCATCTGTCCTCTGACACCTGAAACCTTATACCTCAGGTTGTTGATGAAACCTCGCCACCTTCGCAGCTTTCTAATATTGGTAACCTTGTTGAGGATGTCTATTCTTTATAGGCCACCAATTTGCCGCTCAGCAGCTTGATGTGAGCCATTTCCTCTTTAATAATGTGGTCGATTCTGCCTTTGCCCAGGGTTTCATCGACGGCTTCCTTGATTCCCAGGTAAAACACGATGGAGTCTTTTTCGGCTGTAATGGCGGACTTGAGAATGGCCCTCATGGAGGTTACGTCAATTTCTTTTTCAAAAAAGACACGGGTATCGGCCAGCGCGCGCAAATACATACCGGCCTCCCCGTCAGGGTCAAAAACCGTGGCCTCTTTTTCTTTGTCGGATAATTCGGCCCGCATGGCTTTAAACGTGATTTCATGCTGGTCTTCCATGGCGGCGAGCTCCAGCAGAAATTCTTTGTTGCCGGGTTCACTGGTGCTGTCGGCGGCGGTTCGGTAAAATTTGGCGCCATTTTTCTCAAGCTGTTCGGCGATTGCGAATACATCGTCCGCGTTAAAGTCATAACTCATTTTTGATCCTTTCCTTTTTTGGATTCGTAAGTATCTGAGGGTAGTTCCTTCCAACTTGCTTATACGATCATTTAATCGTCCGGCGCCATCTGACGCGCTGTCCGGCCGGGGCGAGCGCATACCCCGGCCGGACATAGCAGGGATTGAAAAATTGCTCGGTCCCTCAACTATGTGATTATGAGGTTCGGGCGATTCACGACCATCAAGATTTTGCAAGGATTCCCGCCACTAAACGGCTCCGGGCAGCGGTCGGATTTGGGTGTAAATATATATACGATCAACCTGGTTGTAAAGAGCGTTGATCCTCCCCCTGATTTGAGCTCAGCCCGTCCGAATCGTCGTTACCGCGGGAGAGCCTTTTGATGTCGATCGGAAAAATTTCGTGTGATATCTATTGACAGGACAAAATCATCTAATGTATACTATTTTACTATGAATAAAACCGCCTGCGGACATAAAGGGCATATCAGAATCATCTGCCTTGCCCTGACAATCATCTTCAGCGCCAGTTTCGCCGCTGCCGGTGTGGTGTCCGATTCGGGTTGCGGCATGCAATGCTGCTGCACGAAACAACTGGCCGACCGCCATCATGCCCACCAGGTGCAGCTAAGATCTTTGGTGGGCTGCTGCGCCGGGTCATCGCAAATGCCATGCGATCTGACTTCCACCTCCGAGCCTGAACTGCCGGCGGCCACCCTGGCCTCCTCGACCGGTCAGGTGTCGCCTGGCGGTGGACCAGCGGGCCCTATTGACGAGATCCTCATCGGCCGGCAGGATCAGCGAGACCATATCTTTGACCACTATGGGCGGGATAAGTTCCGCTCACCCCCCCTGTACCTGCAAAACCTGTCATTTCTGATTTGATACACCCCAGACGTGCCTGTGTTTGTTAGGTTTTATCAATTGTACCTTATTATTGCTTGAGTGCCAGCGGCACATGCAGGCATTAAGCAAATCCCAGGTACCATATTACAATCAGCAAATCCGCCTCCGGCGGACCCAGATTCGAAATTCCGACACGCGGCGCAAGCCCCGGAAGCGTCAGAGGCGTCAGAGGCGTCAGAGGCGTCAGAAGCGTCCGTGCTGCACGTGATTCAAACAGGTTTGGAAGGCCGGTTGTCTGTCTTTTGTTTATTATTGGAACCACAACGGTAGCCTATTCGGAAATCTATTCAGAAGGAGTGCATCTCATGTCGAAAAAAGGAAAGAAAAAAAATCAGGATAAAATCGCCGCCAAAAAAGCGGCTGTACTCGGAAACGAGAAAAAAAGCCGCCTACCGCTGCTAATTGCCGTCGCCGGGTCGGTAATCATCGTCGCTGCCGCGGTTTTCTTCGCCACCCAGGGCGGTCAAACCCAGGCGACAACCGCGGCTGCCCCGGCGGCCGTCGTAAGCGATGCCGTGGCTTTTCCCGTAGACCTGTTTGCGGACGGCAAGGCCCGGCATTTCGAACATCAGGACGGAAAATTCAGGATCCGTTATTTCGTTCTCAAAAGCTCCGACGGCGTGCTGCGGGCCGCCTTCGACGCCTGCGATGTGTGCTGGCCGGCAGGTAAGGGCTATTACCAGGACGGTGATTACATGGTCTGCCGCAACTGCGGACGCCGATTTGCCTCGATCCGGGTCAACGAGGTCAAGGGCGGCTGCAATCCGGCGCCCCTGAACCGCAGCGTTCAAGACGGCAAGCTAATCATCCAGGTCAAAGACATCCAGGAGGGCAGACAATACTTCAATTTTTCGTAAAAAACATAATGATCTTATGTAAGTATCAATTTGAGAAGCAAAATTAAGCATGGGGAAGATTGGAATAATGGAATATTGGTTAAAATCGGAATAAAATTATTCTTAAAAAAAATTGAGATAAAATCCGATTCCGATAAGCTCAGCTATCCAACATTTTACGATTCCGGTATTCCATTGTAATCAACTGGCAATACAACTGACAACCATAGAAATTGCCCAAAAATATAAAAAACAACAAGGATTGCTAATGAACCTTAACGCCATATCGATTAAAAACCTGTTGCGGCGCAAAGGCAAAGCCGCTTTCGTCCTTGCCGGTCTGGTCATCGGGGTTTCCACGGTGGTGGGAATCATCACTTATGTCGAGGCCATGACCCACGACATCAATCACAAACTTGAAAAGTACGGTGCCAACATTCTGATTGTACCGAAGACCGAAAATCTGGCCCTTTCATACGGGGGGCTTTCCCTGGGCGGTGTGTCATTTGAGATGGAGGAGATCCGGCAGCAGGACCTGGCCCGGGTCGGAACGATTAAAAATTCAGCCAATATTGCCGCCCTGGGACCCCTGGTACTCGGTGTTGCGCCCGTGGGCCAACAAAAGGTGCTGATGGCCGGTGTCGATTTCAAAGCCGCCCGAATCCTGAAACCCTGGTGGAAGATGCAGCAGGGCGACCTGCCGGGTGCCGATGGGATCATTCTGGGCGCCGAAGCCGCCCGGGTGCTGCATCTCCAGGTCGGCAACAGGCTTAATATCAACGATAATGACCTGGTGATCTCGGGCATACTGCAACCGACCGGGTCCCAGGATGACCAGCTGGCTTTCACGGGCCTGGGCACAGCCCAGTCAATTTTCGACAAAAAGGGGCAGGTTTCGATGGCCGAAGTTGCCGCCCTATGCAAGGATTGTCCGATCGAGGACATGGTCAGGCAACTCTCCGACGCCCTGCCCGGAGCCAAAGTGATGGCCATTCAGCAGGTCGTCAAAAGCCGCATGGAAACCCTGGCCCAGTTCAAGAAATTTTCCTACGGAATTTCGGGTATTATTCTGCTGATCGGCAGTCTGGTAGTGCTGGTGACCATGATGGGCAGCGTACGGGAGCGTACCGACGAAATCGGTATCTTTCGCGCCATCGGATTTCGCAAGCGCCATGTTATGAAGATCATTTTTACCGAGGCCGTCATTGTGTCCGGTCTGGCCGGCATCATGGGCTATTTTATCGGCTTCGGCGCCACCAAGGCAGCCCTCACCCTGTTCAGTGAAAATCATTCCGGATTGGTCCCTTTCAGCATCGAGCTGGCAGGAGGGGCCGTTGTCACCGCCCTGGTCGTCGGTTTGATATCCAGCGCCTACCCTGCGTTTATCGCGGCCCGGCTGGATCCGAATGAGGCCTTGAGGGCGCTATGATCCTCATTGAGCTATTCGCTCAATGAGGGGTTATTAGTTGTTGGTTATTCGTTAATAGGAACAACCGGAATAGTCAATCATAGGGAATCATTAAAATCATTCTGAATGAGGTAATACATGAGTTATATTGTTGCGGAAAAACTTGTCAAAAAGTTCGGTAAGGGAGAGGCTGCGGTTGCAGCTGTCGCTGATATCAGTTTCCAGATTGACGAAGGCGACTTTGTCGGAATCATGGGGGAATCGGGCGCCGGCAAATCAACCCTTCTGGGAATCATGGGAGCGATGAATGCCCCCACCTCCGGGAATTTGAGCGTCGATGATATCGACATCTACAATCTGGGACAGGAGCAGCGGGCGGATTTCCGCCGTGAGTTCTTAGGGTTTATTTTTCAAAGCTTTCATCTGGTGCCCTACCTGAGTGTCATCGAAAATGTTATGCTGCCGCTGGCTGTCGTGAAGGCCGGCAAGAAGAAAAAGCGCCAAATGGCTGAAGCCGCGCTGTCCCAAGTCGGTCTGCTTGACAAGGCCGGCCGCCTGCCCAATCAGATTTCAGGCGGAGAAAAAGAGCGGGTTGCGATTGCGCGGGCCATCGTCAACGAGCCGCCGGTTTTGCTGGCCGACGAACCCACCGGCAATCTGGACACCAAAACGACCCGTGAGATAATGGAATTGCTGCTGCGATTCAACCAGGAGGGTATGACCATTGTCATGGTGACCCACAGCCCGGCCTGCGCCAGCTATGCGAAGCGGATTATGAGGGTTTCCGACGGTCGCTTGGAGGAAGAGGATTCAAAATTAAGGAGCATCGAAAGATGGGAAGAAAGCGAAAGAAAAAGAGAAGCCGGCCCCGGCCAGGACCAAAAGACAGCGGACGGCCAGGTTTCCACTGGCTGATGGTGGCTGCTATTTTCTTCTTTCCAGCGGCCGGGTCTAGCCTTAACCTGAAACCTTCGGCTGCTGACTGCCTGATGTGGGAAAAAAGATCCTAAGCGACTTTTTTGGGCATGTATGCATTTAGAGCGTTTGTCGAAATAACATAGCGGTTGTCATGTTTTACACAGCTTCTGTCCGCGATACTCTACAAGTTCTTTTGTCAGGAAATCTGGCAACCGGAACATATATATGACAACCGGTATAGATAGTGAAATTATGACAAAGAATACCACTGCTGTACTTTTACTGGTGTCTGTCGTGCTGATTTCGTCCGCTGTTGCCGCCGTGATCGTTTTCGGCAATTATTCCGGCGCCGATCCCGAGCCCGGCGGCAGCAATCTGGACGGGTTGATTGACGATCTGGGTGCATTCGGTTATCCCTTGAGCGGCGATCTTTTTGAAATCAAGCTGCAGAATACGGCCGGCCGGTTCGTGCGCCTGGATGATTATCGGGGCAGGATCGTGTTCCTCAATTTTTGGACCACCTGGTGCCCGACCTGCCGCACGGAAATGCCGTCCATGGAAAGGCTGCATCGGAAATTGCTCGACAAAGATTTTGCCATGGTGACCGTCAACATTAAGGAATCGGCTGCCCAGGTGAAAACGTTTTTTGATAAATACAAGCTGAGTTTTACCGCCCTGCTGGATCCTACCGGAGAGGTAAGCACCGCCTTTGGCGTCCGCGCCATACCAACGACGTTTATCCTGGACAAGGGCGGTACGATAATCGGCAGCATTACCGGTCCGCGGGAATGGGACAGCCGGAAATTTGTCGATCTGTTTGCACATCTGGCTGATGGGTAGTGTTGCGTCCTGGAAATATATCTGCAAAATTCTCTATTCCCCCGACACCATCGCCCCCACCGACAAAACCGGACAGGGTGACCGTCTTACGACCCGGTCCGTGGTAGATCCCAGAAACAGTGTTTTGACCAGTCCGTGGCCTCTGATGCCCATTACGATCATGTCGATGTGGTTGGACTCCGCATATCCGGCAAGTTCCTCATACGGTTGGCCTTTCAAGATGCTTGTTTGCGGGGTGCACCAGTTGCGGGCTTCTTGCGGGACCAAGTCTTTGAGCTTCTGATTGAGTAGATTGCGATAATCTTCCCGGATCTCGGCGGTGGCAGAGGTGTCGGCTTTCGGAAAGTTTGGCTGGGTCGGCGGCTCGATGACATTGGCCAGGTGCAACTCGGCCTCAAATTCCTGGGCCAGACTCAGGGCATGTTCCAGGGCTTGACCGGAGTCCGGGGAAAAATCGCAGCCTACCAGAATTTTTTTCAATTTGAATGCCTGCTCGGGGACACCGACGAACTCGTGCTCGGGGCGACGCAAAACCAGCAGGGGACAGGGCAGGGTCAACATCAGACGTTCGGTGACCGAACCCAATATCAGGCGCTTGAGGCCCGAGCGGCCGCGGGTGGCGGAAATGACAAGATCGATGCTTTTGTCTTCCACGGCCCTCAATATCTCATCGGCCGGTTTGCCGACGGTAATCAAGGGTTCCCACTCTACGGTCTGGCAGTCGGTGACGGCTTCAAGCTGTTCTTTGGCGTCCTCTATGATGCGGTTCTGCTGTCCGACGGGGTCCAGTTGGAATTCACCGTAAATGGCCACCGAGGACAGGTCGATTACATGGCAAACAACCAGCTTTGCATCAAACTCCTTGGCCAGGGCCACACCATAGTTGACTGTGTGATTGGAGAAATCCGAAAAATCAGTGGCGCACAATATATTTTGAAATTGTACTCTCATGGCTTCCTCCTTTCGCTTTGATGTTGATCTCAGTAGTAATAACAGCCTTGGTTTTGGTCGCTTGGTCTCTGACCTCCGTTAGAGGTTCCAAGGTTCAAAGGTTCAGAGGTTCAGGGTCTAAAGGTTCAGAGGTTAAGGTTTCAGAGGTTCAGAGATGCAATCCATTCTGGGCATCAGAACCATTTTCATCTCTTGTGTATGGTCATAAGGAACCTGTGTATAGTTTCCTGGTGAAAAGTATCCCGCACGAAACCAGAACCAACCCTGAACGCTGAACCTTTTAACCTTTGAACCCCCTTAACCTTTTATAACCGCCAGGGGCTTGAGCCGGGCCACTTTTTTGGCAATGCCGGCGCCGTGGACGACGTCCACCACCCGGTCGACGTCTTTATAGGCTGCCGGCGCTTCTTCGGCCAGGCCGGGCATACTGCCGGCCCGCACGTGGATCCCGCGGTCTTCTAACTGCCTGCGCAATTCCGGCCCGTGGATCGATTTTTTAGCTTTTTTGCGGCTCATGGTCCGCCCGGCACCGTGACAAGTCGAACCGAAGGTCCGGGTCATCGAAGCCCGGGTTCCCGCCAGCACCCAGCTGGAAGTACCCATGGAGCCGGGTACCAGCACCGGCTGGCCGATATCACGGTATGCGGCCGGAAGTCCCGGTGAACCGGGTCCGAAGGCCCTGGTGGCGCCCTTGCGATGCACACAGAGCTTGACCATACGGCCGTCGACCTCGTGGGTTTCGACTTTGGCCATATTGTGGGCGATGTCATAAATCTGGTAGACACTGTAGTTTCCCACTTTGCCGGCCAGCGTTTGCTCGAAACTGGCGCGGACGTGGTGGGCCAGGACCTGTCGATTGGCAAAGGCGTAATTTGCCGCCGCTTTCATCGCTTTCAGATAATCTTGGCCTTCGGGGCTGCTCAGCGGAGCACATACCAGTTCGCGGTCCCGCAGCTTGAGGCCGTAGCGGCTGATCGATTTTTGAAAGCGCTTGACATAGTCACCGCAAACCTGATGGCCGAGTCCGCGGGAGCCGCAATGTATCTGGACGGCAACCTGCCCCCGGGAAAGCCCGATGCGCCGGGCGATGGCATCGTCAAAAACCGTGTCGACGACATCGATCTCAATGAAATGATTGCCGGCTCCCAGCGTGCCCACCTGCCCTTTGCCGCGGTCTTTGGCTCTCGGACTCACTTTGGCGGCGTCTGCTCCCGTCAAACAGCCGTTTTCCTCGGTACGCTCCAGATCTGATTCGGCGGCAAGTCCGCGTTTCAAGGCCCATTCCGAGCCGTGCTCCAATATGCGGTTCAGTTCTCCGGACTTGAGTCTTATGCTGCCCCCTTTGCCGACACCGCTGGGGCAATTGGCATAGAGGGCTGAGGCCAGGTCGTCGAGATGGGGCCCAAGCTCGGACTGTTCCAGGTGAGTTGCCAGCAGACGCACGCCGCAATTGATGTCATAGCCGACACCGCCGGGCGATATAATCCCGTCGGGGAGCTCGGTTGCCAGGACGCCGCCGATCGGAAAACCGTACCCCTGATGAATATCGGGCATGGCCAGGGCATAGGCGACCGCACCCGGCAGCGAGGCCGTGTTTACCAGTTGCTCCAGACTCCTGTCGTCTTTAACGCCCTCCAGCAGTTTCGCATCGGCGTAAAACCGGGCCGGCACCCGCATATCATCTCGATATGAAGCCGGCACCTCGAACAGATATTCCTCGATCTGTTTGAAATCGTTGACGGTGACCATTGGTAGACCTTCTTGGCTGCTGGTATATGTTCTCGGCGTTGACCGCCTTTTATCCCTTTGTGGGTGTTATGGTGTATAAGGTTCAAAGTTCAGAGGTTCAGGGTTCAACGCTGCCGCCGGCTCAAAAAACAGCCGGTCAAATCGAAAAAGAAACCAATGAACATTGGACATTGAATAATGTATTCTGTCTATTTTAGAAAAAGGTTGAGCGGAGCGATTCCATCCATCCTTCGAGATTCGTTATTCGACATTCTGCGGTTCTGCGGTTCGCCTTTTAACTTAATGTAGTTTCATACGAGAGGTTGAAAGTCTCCCGCCGCCAAACGTTTAAAAGTGTCAACCCAGAACGCCGAACCCTGAACCTATTAACCCTCATTCACACATCAAACACCACCGTCGCCACCAACCCCGTTTTCGTTTCGACGATTTCCAGGTTGTGGTAGGTTACGGCCTTGATGTGCTTTTCCATTCGGGTGGCCCGGCTGCCGTAGATCGAGGCCTTGACATGGTTCGGCAAAACCTTTTGCAGATCGAACTTGCTGAAGACGAGCATCTCGGCTTCAGCCCAGTATGCCAGCTCGCTCAGCCATTCGACCAGCAGGCCTTCGTCATCCAGCGCATCCAGCTCTATTGTTTTTTTTACCGGCGTTGAGTGGAACTCACCAACTGCACCCATCAGACTGTTGAGACCAAGGGCTGCGTTGATAAGCAATTCTTCCCGATTTCTTCCATAAAGTCTTAATGCGCGGTCAGCGGTATGCTCAATTTCCTCAAAGGCCCTCTGGGGAGGAGCTGTGAGAGTTCCTGGCGGCATCTTTTTTCCTTTTAGCTACCATGCTATGTTGCGTCCACTGCGGCGAAACGAAATTCAAGGCACCGACGGGCACTTCCGACATCGCGGTTGACAGGGATCAAGTTGCCCGTTGCCGGGGGCTTGGAGAACTCTGTTTGACACCCCTTTGCCTGTCGTGGAGAAGCGCAAACAACGCTCATCGGAGCAGCAGGGTAGTACATAAGAAGTTTGATGATACCATCGTCGTGTTGGACTTGGATGCTGTCGATGAGAGCAGATGCAGGCAAATCGCAAATGCTGATCAGAGAGTATCGGTCAGCGCTGGTTGCAGGCCAGAGGGCGCCGTTGGTACCCATAACATGTAATATTTGATCCCTGCTTGTCAAGCTTCAATTATCCTAACCGCGCCAGGCGCTTTGCCGAGGCGCGACCGGTCCGGTGATCCGGTCTGAAAAAAGCCTTTACATATTCCTTGCAGTACTCTATAGATTTGTAATTCAGTAAACGCTTTCTGCTTATAAATAAAGCCGTTGAGGCGATTGCTGCACTCCTTGTACCGGGTCCCGCGCTTCCTTTCATTCTAACGCTTTAACATGAGGTAATTTATGGAACATCAATTTGACGCCATTATTATTGGGGCAGGCCTCGCCGGCCTGCGCGCCGCCATAGAAATCGGTGAACATGCCAATGTCGCGGTGCTCAGCAAAGTGTTTGCCACCCGCTCACATTCGGGTGCCGCCCAGGGCGGCATTGGCGCGGCCCTGGCCAACGAGGAAGAAGACAGCTGGGAGTGGCACATGTTCGATACGGTCAAAGGCAGCGACTACCTGGGTGACCAGGATGCCATTGAGACTATGGCCAAGGACGCGCCGCGCACCATTTTCGAACTCGAACACCTGGGTGTCCCCTTCAATCGAACCCCTGAGGGCAAGATCGCCCAGAGAGCTTTCGGCGGACATACCAGCGGATTCGGCAAGGCTCCGGTCAAGAGGGCCTGTTTTGCGGCCGATCGCACCGGAAGGGTCATCCTCGATACGCTTTGGGAGCAGTGCCTGCAACGCAACACCAAATTTTATGATGAATTTCAGGTGCTTTCCCTGATGGTTGAGGACGGGCGGTGCTATGGCGCCGTTGCCTATGAGCTGGCAACCGGCGAGCTGCATGCCTTTTACAGCAAGGCTGTGTTGCTGGCCACCGGGGGAGCCGGCAAAGTATTCAAGACCACCTCCAATGCCTTTGCCTCTACCGGCGATGGCATGGCCCTGGCCTACAGAGCGGGCGCCCCTTTGGAGGACATGGAGTTCGTGCAGTTTCATCCCACCGGGATCTACAAACTGGGAATCCTGATCAGCGAAGCGGCCAGGGGCGAGGGCGGCATATTGCGCAACAAGGACGGCGAACGCTTTATGGAACGCTATGCCCCGGTTATCAAGGATCTGGCACCCCGTGACATGGTCTCCCGCTGCATCCTTGAGGAAATCAGGGCCGGCAAAGGCATTGACGGTAAGGATTATGTTCACCTCGACCTCACCCACCTCGGGGAGGATGTCATCAATAACAAGCTGGCCGAGATCACCGGATTTGCGCGCACCTATGCCGGTGTCGATGCAACCCGGGAGCCGATTCCGGTCCAGCCTACCTGTCACTATATGATGGGCGGCATCGCCTCGGATGTCGACGGGCGCGTCACGGTCGACAGCGACAATACCCCTTTTGAGGGGTTGTTTGCGGCCGGCGAGTGCGCCTGCGTGTCGGTTCACGGCGCCAATCGTCTGGGCTGCAACTCTTTGCTCGACACCCTGGTCTTTGGTCGCAGGGCCGGCAAGGAAATCAACCGCTATGTTAAAGATGTTGATTTCGAGAAGCCTTCAACCGATTTCCAGCAAGGGGCCGCTGCTGAAATTTCGGCACTGATGGCGGCCGGCGGACCGGAGAAGGTCGGCCAGATCATGGCCGAGATGCAGGAAGTCATGATGGAGAAGGTTTCCGTATTTCGCAAAGAGGACAGCTTGAACGAGGCGCTTGAAAAAATAAAAGAGCTCCAAGAGCGCTTTCGGATGGTATCACTGCAGGACAAGGGCACTTGTTTTAACAGGGATCTTCTGGATGCCCTCGAGCTGGGTTACATGCTGGACCTGGCCGAGGTGATTGCCATGGGTGCACTGCATCGCCGCGAAAGCCGCGGCGCCCATTTCCGCGAGGACCATACCGAGCGCAATGATGAAACTTATCTTGTTCACACCCTCGCGCGCCACACGGATACGGGACCCGAGATTTTTGAAAAGCCGGTCACCATAACCCGGTTTCAACCTCAAGAAAGGAAATACTAATATGAAATGCAACTTTATCATTTACCGTTTTGATCCGGCGGTTGATAAAGAAAGCCGTTATCAGGAATATACCGTCGAGGCCGATCCCACCGACAAAATTCTGGACTGCCTCAACAAAATCAGGTGGGAGCAGGATCCGACCCTGGCCTACCGCTATTCATGCGCCCACGGGATTTGCGGTTCGGACGCGCTTGTCATCAACAGCCGGGTTGAGCTGGCCTGCCAGATGCTTGTCAGGGACTTTAAAACCGGCAACAATTTCGTCATCGAGCCTCTGCCCTTTTTTAAAGTCATCAAAGATCTGGTCGTCGATTTGAAACCGTTTTTCGACAAACACCGCTCCGTCCGGCCCTATCTGATTTCAGACCAAACGCCCCCGGAAAAAGAAAGGCGGCAGGACAGCGAAACACAGGCGTTTTTTGAACCGGCCCTGAGATGCATTCTGTGTGCCTCCTGCACGTCTTCGTGTCCGATTACGCGGACCAACCCGGACTATGTTGGCCCGGCGGCCTTGTTGAGGGCGTTTCGCTATATCTTCGACTCCCGTGACACGGCCACCGATGACCGGCTGGAAAGAATCGACAGCGACGATGGAATCTGGGGCTGCAAAACCATGTGGTGGTGCACGGATGTTTGCCCCAAGGGCATACCCATCACCAAGTGTCTGGGGCAAATCAAACGGGTGCTAAAGCAGAAAGCAAAATAGCAAAATTAAATAATTCAAATCTTTTTTTACAAATCAATCCAGCCATCCTTGCATTCGATTCTGAACGTGTTTGGTGTTTAGTATTTGGCTATTTTGCACCAAACACGAAACCTTAAATACGAAACACAATCTCCGGGAGAAGATTATGTTCAAACTCAAACCACTATCCAAAGAAGCAATCCCTGCTGCCCTTGAAAAAGCAAGCTGTTACCGGTTTCTAAATGAACCTGTCGAGGCGGAAAGCATCTGCCTGGATGTCCTGGAAGTTGAGCCGGCCAACCAGCAGGCGCTCATCATCCTCCTGGAGTCGCTGACCGATCAGTTTAGGCATAACCTGGGCGCAGCCTTTAGCAGGGCGCGCGAGATCTTTCCGCGTCTCGAGGATGACTACGACCGCCTCTACTATCGCGGGATCATCTGTGAGCGTCGTGCACGGGCCCATCTTGACCGGGGAGGTCCCGGCTCCGGCCATCTGGCTTACGATTGGTTCCGGCAGGCAATGGCTGCCTTCGAATCGGCTATCGATAAACGCCTGGCAGGAAATGACGATGCCATTTTGCGATGGAATGCCTGTGCCCGCATAATCATGAATGATTCTTCGGTGACACCGGTCCAAGAAGACAGCAGGGAGTCGATGTTGGAATGACAAGGTTATTTGGTTCAACGTTCTGGGTTCCGGGTTAGGTATGGTCTTTAACACTGCCCACAGTAGTAATTGCAATGATTTTGCGCGCTGGCATAAACCCTGCCATTAAGAGCAAAGCATAACGCTGAAATATCTATTCGATCCAACGGGCTGCCAATCATCCGGCAGCTGTGTTGAATCCTGATTGCCTGAACCCGGAACCCGGAACCCGGAACCCGGAACCCGGAACCTTTGAACCTCATACCGGAGGGCTATTACGATGGGGGAAAATATTTTAGCAGGATTTAAATTCTTCAGTGAAGTGGCCCCTGAAACATTAGAGAAGATCGGCCGGAAATGCGAAGTGCTCGACTTCAAAACCGGAGATGTCATTTTCCAGTTTGATGATCCGGCCAACCGGATTTACGGACTCTTGGACGGCGAAGTCGATCTGAGCATTGTTTTCAGGGACAAGGTGTTGAAGGCCGAAATCGAATACGAGGAAGCCGTCAATGTCCGCATGGTAGACGAGGAAAAGTCGATCGTCATCGATACGGTCTTCCCGGGCCAGGTATTCGGCTGGGCGTCCCTGGTGGGGCCTGCCCGACGAACCGTCACCGCCGCTTGTGCCGAAGACTGCCGGGTGGTTGCCTTGGGCGCTGCCGATCTTCGAGCAATGTTCGACCAGGATCCCTATCTGGGGTATGTGATTATGAAAAAGCTCAGTGACATTATTGCCAGGCGCCTTAAGGTCCGAACGGACAAGCTGATTGAAACCTGGGTCGAGGCCTTTGATGGGGATACGATATAGGATTGAAGATTGACGAATGATGATTGAAGATTTGTGGAAGTCGCTGCGCTCCATCGATTATTAGTCAATATAAGATGGATAGAATTCCTTAATTCTTACTTCGACAATCCCCAATCTTCATTAGCATTTATGGTGTATCTACGGAATTGTAATGTTTGCTGGAATTGAATTCCAGCAATAAACAGGTAAAAACATATGAAAGCCCTTTATTTCGACCAGCATGGTGAACTGGATGTCGTAAAATATGGGGATGTGCCGGATCCCGAGCCCGGACCGGGCGAGGTGCTGGTACGTGTGCGTGCCTGCGCACTGAATTTTTTAGATATCTGGGTGCGAAGAGGTTGGCCGGGGTTGAAACTTGAAATGCCCCATTGGTGCGGTGCGGATGTGGCCGGCGAAATTGCAGTGCTCGGCGACAATGTATCCGGCTGGCAGGTGGGTCAACGGGTGGTCGTCGATCCCGGTGTCAACCTGGTCGAAGACCAATTTACCCGCGACGGCGAAGACAGTGTCAGTCCGGGCTACCATGTTCTGGGGGAGCATCGGCGCGGCGGGGCGGCCGAGTATCTGGCCGCACCGGCTCGTAACCTGGCGGCCGTTCCCGATGGCATCGATTTCCCGCAAGCCGCAGCACCGCTTTTGGTCGGTCTCACCGCCTGGCGCATGTTGATTCGCCGGGCCGGACTGCGGGCCGGGGAGTCCGTCCTGGTCGTTGGTGCCGGCGGTGGGGTCAACAGCATGGCGATTCAGATGGCTAAACTGGCCGGTGCCTCTGTATATGTGGTGGCCAGCGATGCTGAAAAATCCGAACAGGCCTATCAACTGGGGGCCGATGTCGTTCTGGATCGCGCCCGGGTCGATTGGAGCACGGAGATTTATAAACTCACTTCCCGGCGGGGGGTGGATGTGGTGGTGGACAATGTCGGCCAGGCCACCTTATCCAAGAGCATGCAGGCCGTGGCCCGGGGAGGGCGGATCGTTATTGTCGGCAACACCAGCGGCCCCCGCGCCGAGATCGATATCCGCTTTATATTCGGCAAACAGATCAGTCTGATCGGCAGCACCATGGGCTCACATCAAGATTTTCACGACTTGCTCGATCTGCTGTGGGCCGGTAGAATACAGCCGGTGATTCATTCCGTTATGCCGTTGAGCGAAGGATGCGACGCCTATAAGACCATGGAGGAAGGCCGGCACTTCGGAAAAATTGTGCTGGCACCCTGAAACTGAAGACAGACGGCAGAAAACGGATGATAGATGACCATATTCAAAAGGCATACCACACAAAGCCAAGCGTTAGATTTCTCTAAGATAGCTTCTAATGTTGTGTCCCAAAAATATCTTACAAAATTCGTCAATGTGTTTTGTCAATTAACGTCCTTGAAACTAATAAATCCCAAGCACCAAATAACAATTAACAAACAATACCCAAATTCCAATTTTCAATAACCCAAACTGTTTTAGCATTGGACCCGGGTTCTGGAATAATAGAAGGCCTATCGAAGCCCGACCGAATAGAGCCCATGCATCGAATGAACCTGATTCATCCGAGCCACCGTATTCGAAGATCTGTTTCGAATTTGGATATTGTGTTTTGGAGTTTGTTTGTAATTTGAGTTTTGTAATTTGGGATTTAAACTATGGAAGCCGGGAATCGGAACGACTTGATAATCCATTCGAGCTTTGCAATTTACTTTTAGGGCACAAGACTAGATATCATGTGCGATGCCTTCTGCGCGATACCGCTTCATAAACTCACGAAAGATTATCAGTTTCTGCACATCCTGGGTGCCTTCTCCCAGGGATGATCCCCATACATCCAGAGGAAATTTGTGGATGGGATGTTCCCGGATGACCGAGGCGGCCCCAAAAATATCGGCCGCCCAGAGGGTCACTTCCCTGGCTACCTCTACGCTGAGATATTTGGCCAGGGAACTGGCCAGTCGAAAATCCTCGCCCCGGTCTACCAGCCAGCAGGCCTTGTAGAGCGTCAGGCGGGCAGCCTCCAATTTTACATAAAAATCAGATAGCTCAAAGGCTTTGGACTGAAATTTCAAAATATTGTTGCCGAAAATTTTGCGCTTCTGCATGTGGTTGACGGCGAGGTCAAAGGCCCCGATCGCGCTGCCCAGGGTCAGGGCGGCGATGGGTACCCGGCTGTTGGTAAACACCTCCAGGACCTGGTTCAGGCCCCGGCCGCGGGTTCCCAGAAGGTGATCATCGGGAACGAAGACGTCCTTAAAGCTCAGGCGGGTCAAGTCCGAAGGTATCCACACCTGTTTGTTCAATTTTTTTCTTTTGATACCGGCAGCATTTAAGTCGACCAGATACATGGACAAGCGTTTGGTGCGCTCGGCCCCGGAGTCCGAGACGGCCGTAACGACGCCCCAGTCGGCTACCAGCCCGTTGGTGACATAGGCTTTGGTTCCATTCAGCTTCCAGCCGCCGGCGGTTTTGGCGGCGGTCATGGCAATGCCGGCAACATCGCTGCCGGCGATGTTTTCAGTGTTTCCCAGACACATCACCATGCGGCCTGCAGCCGCCGGCTCGCCGTACTTCAGCTGAAGGTCCGGCGAGCCGAACAAAAAGAGTCCCATCAGCCCCAGGTCGGTATGCGCCAGTGCGGCGATGGCGGCCCCCGGTGATATCGTGGCCAATTTTTCGGCGATCAGCGCTTCTTTTAATGCCGAACGACGTATCAGACGGCCGTTGTCAAACTTCAGGCCGTACCAGCCGTGTTTTCCCATCTTCCGGAAAAAGGTGCGGGGCAGTTCCTTTTGATGCCGCCAGGTGGTTAAAACCGGCATGATTTCGGAATTTATAAATGCCTCGAAACGGTCGATGTCCGCGTTGATCTCCGCCGGAACTGCGAAATCCATGATCGATTCCTCCTTTGCGTTAGCCCTCTGAAAGTATAACAGATGTCTGAAAATACAAGGCAGCGCCCCATCAGGGCAACTAGGCGGCGGTTGCGCGGGGGGTTGCATAATTGATCCGCTGCTATCGGCACATATTGTTGCCTACGGCATTTTTTATTATAAAATACATGCTTTACCCCATTTACATTTCGCGCCCATACCGTTAGATAGGAGATGCTAATCTCTGATACTTTCATTTTTCATAGAAGTGGTCTCAATCTGAAGGTTTGGCACCATTTCTAGGCTCTTACCGGGGTTAATCAAGGAGAATTGGCATGAAAGAATTAATCGAGCATATTGCCCGGGCATTGGTGGACTATCCAGAAGAGGTGAAGGTGACGGCATTAGAGGGTAGCCAGGCAACCGTATTGGAACCGAAGGTGGCCAAAGAGGACCTGGGCAAGATTATCGGCAAGCAGGGGCGCACGGCCAGATCGCTGAGGACCATTTTAGGGGCCGCCTCCGCCAAGGAGAACAGGCGTGTCGTGCTGGAAATCGTAGAGTAATGGTCTGATTGACGAGTCCGGACCGGCATCCTGTCGGACTTCTTCGGCTATTAAACCGGCCTACCTTGATGGCCCTTCTGCCTTTCTATTTTTTAAAAGTTCATTCCCATTTTGGGAACCTTTTTCTTATCAGCTTTATTGCCTTTGTCAAAAAAAACGTTCCCATATCCCAACGTATCCGGACGCGTCCGAAGGTTTTCTTCTCAAACCGCTTATACACCCGTTAGTAATTCAGAACTTTTTTTTAAAAGCGGCCTAACGGGCACCCGCGGGATTATGGCCTATTACCCACTAGAAACAGACCTCAGTCTGAACCGCATTGATACCAAGCCGATGTGCCTCTGTCCCAAAGATCTTCCTTGCTATCATGAACGTCTCTAATGTTTTTGTTGTAGAGGATAGCAATGACATTTCAATAGATACTTTTGATTCATGTTTGGTCGTGCGCGTTGGGGCTGAAAATTTATGACTGTCTTCGCTGCCATGACTTCCAAAGAGTGATTTCGCTCTATAAAATCCCTTCTTTGTTTCTGCCCGGTCCTTCATTGCGAGCAACCTCACCGCCTTCAAGCAATGAGCTGCATTCCAGCAGACACCCCGGTGTCGCCGGGTTTGCAGCGTTTATGTTCTCACAAGCGCAGCCTCTGGCAAATGGACAGCCGCTCTGGGCGGCAAAGAAACTCAAGTCAATATTTCTCTCACAGAGTCCGCAGAGTTCTCAAAGAAAAATAAAAAAGCTCTGTGCACTCAGCGAACTCGGCGAGATATTTAATTCAAGCTTCATATAAGACGATGGTTACAACTGGATCTTTCTGTTGCCAGGGTAAGGGCGCCCACCTTGACTAAATCAAAAATAGCAACATATTGAATCAGGTTGGAATCAACGGCGGTTTAAAAAGAGGAGCTAAAAAATATGCCCAGGAGAGAAATTCAAATTCCTGAAAAAACGGAATATCTGTCTATCCTGAATGAGTCGGGTGAGCTGGACGGCGACCTGGAGCCTGATATTCCTGATGACCTCCTCCTCAAACTGTTTCGCACCATGGTCCTGGCCAGAAAATTTGATGAGCGGCAGCTCAACCTTCAACGCCAGGGCAGAATCGGGACCTTCCCGCCGGTCAGCGGCCAGGAAGCAGCCCACTTGGGGGCAACAGCCGTGCTGCGTTCCTCGGACTGGTTCGTTCCGGCTTTTCGTGAAACAGCGGGAGAAATCTGGAGAGGCAGGTCACTTGAAAGTATTATTCTCTACTACAACGGATTCAATGAGGGTGTGGACATATCCGAGGACATAAACGACATGCCGGTGTCGGTTCCGGTCGGGTCCCAGATTATTCATGCGGTGGGTATGGCCTGGGCGGCGAAATATCGCCAGACCGACAATGTTGCCATGGCTTTTTTCGGTGACGGCGCGACGTCGGAGGGCGACTTTCACGAAGGACTCAACTTTGCCAGCGTGTTCCAGGCGCCGGCCATTTTTGTGTGCCAGAACAACCACTGGGCGATTTCTATTCCCCGCGCCAAGCAGACCCGCTCCCAGACCCTGGCGCAAAAGGCCCTGGCCTACGCTATGCCGGGAATCCAGGTGGATGGCAATGACATCCTGGCGGTATACGCCGCCGCCCTTGAAGCGGTTGAGCGGGCGAGGTCCGGCGGCGGGCCGACCTTGATCGAGTGTGTGACCTACCGCATGGCGATGCACACCACGGCCGACGACCCCAAACGGTATCGTACCGAAGAAGAAGTCGAGCAGTGGAGAAAACGGGACCCGATCACCAGGTTTCAGAAGTACTTAATCGAAAAGGGCATCACTTCAGAAGAGAAAATTGCCGGACTGGAGGCCGAGATTGCCGAGGAAATCCAGTCCGCTGTCGATCGCGCCGAAAAGCAAATGAAAACGCTGACCGATCCCCTTGACATGTTTGACCACGCCTATGCAGAAATGCCGCCCTTTCTGAAAGAACAGAAAGAGGCGCTCGCCAGAGAGCTTGCCCAGCGCGGTGAGGAGGGTAATCATGGCTAAAATGACAATGGTTCAGGCTCTCAACCTGGCGTTGCGGCAGGAAATGAAAAACGACGACGGCGTCATCCTCCTGGGAGAAGATGTGGGCGTGGACGGCGGCGTTTTTCGGGTAACCGATGCGCTCATCGATCAGTACGGAGAAGACCGGGTGCTGGACACTCCCCTGGCCGAAACGGCTATCGTGGGCATGTCAATCGGAATGGCGGTCTATGGCCTCAAGCCGGTTTGTGAAATTCAATTTTCAGGCTTCAGTTATCAAAATTTCCATCAAATAGAAAATCATGCCGCCCGTCTGCGCTGGCGATCGCAGGGCCGCTATCACGTGCCGATGGTCATGCGGACGCCCTACGGGGGCGGTGTCAGGGCGCTCGAACACCACTCCGAAAGCCGCGAGGTGTATTGGGCCCACACTCCCGGTCTGAAGATGGTGATCCCGTCGGGGCCGCGCAACGCCAGGGCGCTGCTGGTCAGTGCCATTCGTGATCCCGACCCGGTGGTATTCTATGAGCCCAAAGCGCTTTATCGCGCTTTCCGCGAGGAAGTCCCGGAAGAAGAGGAAGTGATGCCCATCGGCAAATCGCAGATTGTGCGCGAGGGCAAGGACCTGACCATGATCTCTTACGGCGCCATGATGCGCCCGACGCTTGAAGCTGCGGCAACGCTGCAGCAAAAAGCCGGGGCTGAGGCCGAAGTAATCGATCTGCTGACCATCTCGCCGCTGGACGATGAGTTGTTTGTCCAATCGGTTTTAAAAACCGGGCGGGCGGTGGTCGTTCATGAAGCGCCTCGCAGCTTCGGACCTGCGGCCGAAATTATTACCCGGCTGATGGAAAAAGCGTTTTATTACCTGGAAGTCCCGATTGAACGCGTGACCGGTTTTGATATTATTGTGCCGTTATTCAGCCGCGAAAAAGCCTACCTGCCGGACGCACAGCGGATTTTGACAGCCGCCGACAAGGTGCTTAACAATTGAATATTGATAAATGAAGAATGAATATGGGCGCTGCGGCCAAGCGCCGTCTTTGCACCATAGCACGCCATCTGCATAAAAAATCGATTCGCCGGCATCCAGCTCCTATGGCCTACAGCTCGGAGAGAGGCGAACCTCAAATCTTCAATCGTCAATCTTCATTCTTCAATCTTATAGGGGAGGTACAATGTCCCGATCATTTAAACTGCCGGATCTGGGAGAGGGGATCCATGAAGGGGAAGTCCTGGCCGTCCCGGTCACTGTGGGACAGGAAGTACAAGAGAATGACATCATTTTGGAGGTCGAAACCGACAAGGCTGCGGTCGAAATCCCGTCGCCTTACACCGGCACCATCCAGGAAATTCTTGTCAAACCGGGAGACATCGTTAACGTCGGCGATGTTATGATGACTTTTTCCGGCGGTGATGAGACGGAAACGGTTGACGCTGAAAAAGCGGCCGCTGCACCGGCGCCTTCCACCGCGGATGAAGCGGCGGCAGCCCACCCCCCGGCCGGCCGCGGAACAGGACCGGTGCCGGCTTCACCGGCAACCCGACGTTTGGCGCGAGAGTTGGGCGTCGATCTTCACCTGGTTACACCGACAGGACCGGCGGGTCTGGTGACGGCCGAAGATGTGCGGGCATTTGCAGCCCAGGCTACCGGAGAACCCGAAGCCCCGGCAGCCACCCCAAAGCCGCCGGCAGCAGCCGCCGCGCCGGTGGCAGGGGCACCCGAGCTGCCCGATTTTTCCAGGTGGGGCACGGTGGAACGCATCGCATTTCGTTCCATTCGCCGGGCGACCGCCAAGCAGATGTCCTTGGCCTGGTCGCAAATACCCCATGTCAACAGCCAGGATGTGGTCGACGTCACCAAGCTCGAGGCCTTTCGGCACAAGCACAAGGCAGAGATTGAAAAAATCGGCGGCAAACTGACCCTGACGGTGTTTGCGCTCAAGGCGATCGCAACGGCCCTGAAAACCTACCCCAATTTCAACGCCAGCCTGGACACCGCCAACTCGGAGATCATCATCAAACACTATTACAATATCGGTGTGGCGGTCAACACCGACAGGGGTCTGATCGTGCCGGTGGTCCGCGACGTGGATCGCAAAAGTATCAAGGAACTGGCCGTCGAACTGAACGATCTGGTCCAAAGGACCCGCGACGGCAAGACCACCGTGGAAGAATTGCAGGGCGGAACGTTTACGATCACCAACGCGGGAGCCATGGGAGGCGGCTTTTTTGCACCGATCATCAACTATCCGGAAGTCGCCATACTGGGTGCGGGCCAGGCTCGCATGCAGCCGGTGGTTCGCGAGCAGGAAAAAGGCGATTTTGTGATCGTGCCGCGCTTGATGATGCCGGTTGCGCTGTGCATCGACCACCGGGTGCTGGACGGCGCGGATGCCATCCGTTTTCTCAAGGTCCTCGTCGAAACCCTGGAAGATCCGGATGAGCTGCTGATCAGTATGATTTGATTTGACATCCTGACGTGTCCCTGTTTGCCGATGCCGGCTACCGGCTACCGGCTACATCCGGGGTATAGGGTATAAGGTATATGGTATAGGGCATAAGGATTATGGTGTAGGGTATAAGCTGTAAGGTTTAGGGTATAGGATTAGAGGCCTATGGTGGAAGAACGAGAGTGGCATTCGGCATTCGGCCTTCGGTGAAAGGCTGTTAACCCGAACGCCGTGCGCCGAATACCGAACGCCATTTCCAACCTTGCACCACGAGCCTCTAACCTGACATCCTGAACCTAATACTGTGCACCTTAAAGCTTATACCTTGTACCCTATACCATTTCGTATTCAGCTCAAACCACATGCTAGTAATTTTGAACGACCGATAAATGATAAAATTGGAGACAATGCCATGGTAATGGGGGAGTTGACACTGGAAACCGAGGTGCTGGTGGTGGGCAGCGGACCGGGTGGCTACGCCGCGGCCTTCCGGGCCGCGGATCTGGGACTGGATGTCACCATGGTTGATCCTGCTGTCCGGCCCGGAGGGGTATGCCTGTATAAGGGCTGCATTCCTTCCAAAACCTTTCTCTATCTGTCAGAGCTCATTTTCGATGCCGCCAAGGCCGACGCGATGGGAGTCGTTTTCGACAAGCCGCATATTGATCTGGCCGCCCTGCGGGCCTGGAAAGGAGAGGTCATCGACCAGATGGCCAACGGCCTGGTCAGCTTGAACGACCGCCGGGGCGTCCAGTCCATCAACGGACGGGTTGAATTTGAAAGCTCCGAAACAGCCCGTATCCACGATGCCGAGGTCAGTCATATAAAATTTCACCATGCCGTCCTGGCCACGGGCTCCCGGCCCATACCCTTTCCGGGCACCACATACGAACCCGGTGGCCGGATCATGAGTTCCACCGGCGCTCTGGCCCTGGCCGATGTTCCCGCAAAACTCCTCGTGCTCGGCGGCGGCTATGTCGGCTTGGAGCTGGGTACGGTCTATGCCGCTCTGGGCAGCCGGGTCACCCTGGTGGAGTTTCAGGACCGGTTGCTGGCCGGCGTCGACCAAGATTTGGTCAAGCCTCTGCACTGCAGGCTGAAGCAGATATTTGACAGCATCAATCTCAAGACCAAAGTTGTTTCCATGGCGGAGATGGAAAACGGAGTCGATGTCAGCTTCGAAGGCGACAGTGACCTGTCCCGGCAGACCTTTGACCGGGTTCTGGTCGCTATCGGCCGCAGTCCGGCTTCCAGCGATATGGGCCTGGAAAAAACCGGAGTCAAACTGGATGAAAAAGGATTCGTGATCGTCGATGACCAGCAGCGCACCGCCGACGAACGAATTTTTGCCGTCGGCGATGTCGTCGGTGGTATGATGCTGGCTCATAAAGCCACCCGGGAGGGCAAGGTGGCGGCGGAAGTCATTACAGGTCAGCCCTCAGCCTTTGACGTCCGGGCCATTCCTGCAGTGGTCTACACCGATCCCCAGATTGCCTGGTGCGGTATGACGGAGGAACAGGCCCGCGCGGAAAATCGTGCCGTCAAGGTGCAGCGGTTTCCGTGGAAATTTTCCGGCCGGGCCACCACCATGGGCGCACCGGAAGGTCTGACCAAGATCCTGGTCGATGCGGACAGCGGCCGGATTATAGGGGTCGGCATCACCGGGCGCGATACCGAAGGACTGATTTCCGAGGGTGTGCTGGCCATTGAAATGGGGGCCCTGGCCGAAGACATGGCATTGAGCGTTCATCCCCATCCGACGCTTTCCGAAACCGAGGGTGAAGCGGCCGAGCTATATCTGGGCAGCGCCACTCACCTGCTGAATAAATAATGGCGATCGGCGAAAGCTGGGATTGCAATCAACAAGAATATATTTATCACGAAAACACGAAATAACGAAGGCGCGGAAGAAAAATCAAATTTCGTGCTTTCCAACTTTCGTAATTTCGTGATCGATCTATTTGAATTCTCCCTCTCCGCCGGAGCCGGCTAAGGTTTGGTCTTGATGAAATCGGATCTGGAAAAATCAAAAGAAGAGCTCATTGAAGAGCTCAACGTACTCAGGCAGCAGACGGCCAAAGTCCAGGCTTTGCAGACGCATCTGCAAGATGTCCAAAAAGCATACAAGGACTTGCAGACGGACTTTGCCGAGCGCAGCCAGGCTCTGGAACGCGAATGCCGCGTCCGGGACAAGACGGCCGAGGCCCTGCAAATGGCTGAGGTTATCATTGACAACAGCCCGGCCATCCTTTTTCGACGTTCTGCCGATGAGAATCGGGGACTGGTTTACGTCTCAGACAACGTGCGCCAGTTGGGTTTTACAGCCGAAGAATTTTTGAGTGCCAGGATCCATTTTCGCGATATCGTCCACCCTCAGGATCTGATCAGGGTACGCGATGAAATCATTAACTACGCCGAAAAGGATGTGGAAGAGTACACCCAGGTCTATCGGTTTATCAACAAAGACGGCCAGATCCGTTGGGTGGAAGACCGGACTTCGGTGGTCAGGGATGAAAACGGGAAAAAAATCTACAACCAGGGCATACTGGTGGATATCACCGAGCGCAAGCTGGCAGAAGAGGAACTGCGCAGAAGCGAGGAAAAATTCCGACGAATCGTCGAAACTGCCGGGCAGGGCTTTCTGCTGATGGACGAAAATCTGCAAATTGTGGATGTCAATGATGCCTATTGCAACATGCTTGGGTATTCCCGGGAAGAACTCATCGGCAAGACACCCTTGGATCTGGCGACCGAAGAGTTCATGCAGTTTATGATGACCCACAAAATAAACATCCTGGCCAAAGAACACCGCAAGGTCGAAGGCACCGTGGTTGCAAAGGATGGGCGCCATGTCCCCATCCTGATTCACGGAAGCACCCTCAGGGACGACCAGGGCGATATCATCGGCAACATGGCTTTTGTTACCGACATGACCGAGCACAAAAAGGCCCTGGCACTGGCCGGAGAAGTCCAGAAGAGCCTGTTGCCCCAGGCCAAACCGGTGGTCCATGGACTGGACATCGCCGGCAAAAACGTCTCCTGCGATGAGATCGGCGGCGATTATTTCGATTTTCTTTGGCGGCGGGACACGCAGAAAGGCCCTTTTAGTGTTGTGGTGGGAGATATATCCGGCCACGGTGTCGATTCGGCCCTGCTGATGACCACTGCACGGGCTTTTTTACGGATGCGCGCATCACAGCCCGGAACGATTTCTGAGATCATTATGGCCATGAATCGCCATTTGACCCGGGATGTCCTTGAAAGCGGCCGGTTTATGACCTTGTTCTATCTGACGATTGATCCCGAAAAAGATTGCATCGACTGGGTCCGGGCCGGTCATGATCCCGCGCTCGTCTACGACCCCGTGCACGACGAATTCAAGGAGCTCAAAGGCAGCGGTGTGGCCCTGGGGGTGAGTGAAGATTTCGACTATCAGGAGAACCGAATCTGCGGTCTGACCGGCGGCCAGATTATCGCCGTCGGCACCGACGGCATCTGGGAGGCCGTTAACAGCAAAGGTGAGATGTTCGGCAAGGAGCGGTTTCGCAACACCATTCGCAAAAACGCCGCCGCGGAGGCCAGCGAGATATTAAACGCTGTTTATGACGAGCTCAAGCAGTTTGCCCGGGGACAAAAATCCGAAGACGACATCACCCTGGTCGTAATCAAGATTCAACCTTGATTTTGACTTAGGTCAAAGCGGTTTATCTGGCAATGCGCTATCGTGCATAGAGTGATTGTACCTGAATATAATCCGGCAGCCAGTCACCAGTTGCCAGTAATCACAAATCTGAGGAGACCGTCCATGTGTCAAAGCTATAAAGTACCCTGTGTTTGCGATCAAAATACCGCCGAGATTTTTTTCGGCAAATGCGTGTTGAACGAAACGGCCGTCGAGGAGATCTATTGCCCCCGGTGCAGCCGGGACATCGATACCGAAGATGCCAGCCGGGTGCAGGACAATGGCTGGGTGATGGAATTAAACATGGATGTCGTGCGTCAGTATGCCGGCTCGATGGGGGTTTCGGCGGACGAGGTCACCGCGGACTGGGTGTTCGATGAAGGCTATGCCACCTGGGTTGGTATTACACCCGATGATACCCGGCGTCGAAACCAGGAGCGCGAGGAAATCCAAAAGCTGGCCCAAACCGATATCCTTGCCTACTACGAGGCCATGAAGGCCTGGGGCCTCAACAGAGAAAAACGCTTCACCGATGAAGGCTGGCGCAAAATGACCGGCCGACGAATCTAAACCGGATGTTGAAGTCGCGGCGGCCGGCCCGAAAAACATCTTCAACAACGAATCAGATAACCAACACGGATGTGTATTCCTATGGCTTCCAACAGCATAGAGGAATTGTCCGCTTTTTTTCCCATCGATACCGTGGGTTTATGCCCACCGGAAACCATCATTGTTCCGGCAGTGGGAATCTTGCTAGCTCTCAGCTTCGGTAAATTCGCCCTGAAGTATATCGGGCGGCCTCCCTGATTAGCGCCGTCGCTGACAGCATGCGTCCAGACAGATCGGGAAAGAAACTAATGAACATCGAACATCGAACGTCCAACATCGAACATTGAATGATGTATTCTGTCTATTTTTTAAAAAAACTTGAGCGATCTGACCGGTCGTAGTCACCCTGCAAGCGTGACGAAGACTGAAGCGATTCCATCCTTCGAAAATCGTTATTCGACATTCTGCGGTTCTGCGGTTTGCTTTTTTACTTAATGTAGTTTCATATAAGCGGCGGCCGACACCCCGCATAGCGGTTGTCAAAAAGAACGTTCCGTTATCCGAACCTATCCCACCGTGTCCCAGTGTATTTCACCGTTTCCGGCCGTTTTTTCTACAACCGTTTACGCCACCCTTTCAGTGTATTTGGGAACATTATTTTGAAAAGCTGGATAAAAGCGCTGTAGCCCGGTATGGTCCGGTCTTTGAGGTGATCCATAAATATTGGGGATTTTACTTGACAAATTGCAGCGTTTCTTCATAGTTAATCCCTTTGCGCGACCATCGGAAGCATCTTGTTTTTATCAATTTCAGAAAAAGCCCGGGCCGCCCGGACTCCGGTGCCACTAGAATGGCAAAAAAGCCTGCCTGGTGTGGCATCCCCGGGTTGATAGCTGCCCGGGCCGAGAATGGCAGGTTGATCGGTTCTTGAAAGGATTCCAAATATGCATATGGCCGATGCCCTAATCTCCCCCGCCGTGGGTGGTACCATGTGGGTGGCATCCGCAGGCTTGATCGGATATTGTTCCAAAAAAGTCAAGGACGATCTGGATGATCGCAAAGTCCCTCTGATGGGTGTGGTGGGCGCGTTTATTTTTGCGGCCCAGATGATTAATTTTTCAATTCCCGGCACCGGGTCCAGCGGCCATATCGGAGGGGGGATGATCCTGGCAATTTTGCTGGGACCCTATGCCGCCTTTCTCACCATGGCATCGGTGCTGTTCATTCAGGCCCTTTTCTTTGCCGACGGCGGCCTGTTGGCGTTGGGGTGCAACATATTCAATCTAGGCCTTTTCCCTTGTTTTCTGGCTTACCCATTGATTTACAAGCCGATGGCGTCTGATCGGCCCACAGACCGACGCCTGTTTGCAGCTGCCACCGTTTCGGCCCTTTGCGCCCTCCAACTGGGGGCCTTCAGCGTCGTGCTGCAGACCGTTTTGTCCGGCATTTCGGAGCTGCCTTTCCGTACATTTGTGCTGTTCATGCAGCCCATTCACCTGGCTATCGGATTGGTCGAGGGCCTGGCGACCACAGCGGTTGTCATTTTTGTCTGGAAAGCGAGACCGGAGCTTATCCAACCCGGGGCGGAAGATGCCAATGTCACCAAACTCTCATTTCGAAAACTCCTCATCGGACTGGTTGCGGCGACGGTTGTCACCGGCGGTGTCCTGAGCTGGTTCGCCTCCTCTCACCCGGACGGGTTGGAGTGGTCGATCCACAAGACTTCAGGCACCGAACAGGTGGGGGGACCCCCGCAGGCTGTCCACATTTCACTTGAAAAGGTACAGGAAAAGACGGCCCTGCTTCCGGATTACGATATTAAAGCTGGATCCTCCAATCAACCCGCTGAGATTGCGCATGTCTGGCCTGCTTATGACGCCGGTACGACGGTTGCCGGACTGGTCGGCGGCGCGATTACCCTGCTGATGGCGGTCTCGATTGGATATGTGCTCAAGCGCCGCAAGCGATAGATGCTATTTCAGACGGATTCTGAGATGGGTTTTGAACCCATGGCGAACAAATACACCGCTGCCGGGACCCGATTGGGGCGGCAGCGCCGGTTTTCAGCACTGCAATGGCTACCATTGATCGACATTTTTTCGACATCGGCTACATGGACTCGCTTTCGTCCCAGCGAACCGCTGTCCATTTGCTCGACCCGCGGGCCAAACTGCTGACAACGTTTTTTTTTGTTGTCACCGTCGTGTCCTTCGGCAAATACGAAATTTCAGCCCTGCTCCCCTTTTTCATCTATCCGGTGGTTTTATGTGCCGTCGGTAATGTGCCGCCGACCTTTCTGATAAAAAGATTGGTGCTGGTTTCGCCCTTTGCGGTCATGCTGGGCATATTTAATCCCTGGCTGGATCGCGATATCCTGATCCGGCTGGCCGGGATAGAGGTGTCCGGGGGGTGGGTATCCTTTGCGTCGATCCTGATCCGTTTTGTCCTGACGGTCGGCATCGCCCTGACCCTGGTCGCCGTAACGGGATTCAATGCCGTCTGCATGGCCCTTGAAAAGCTGGGAGCACCCAAAGTATTCGTCGTTCAGCTTCTTTTCCTGCATCGCTACATGTTTGTTCTGGTCGATGAGGCGGCGCGCATTTTCCGCGCCCGATCGCTGCGTTCGTTCGGCCAGGGTTCGGGCATCAGGTCCTACGGCTCCATGGTGGGCCAACTGTTGCTGCGCACCATCGATCGCGCCCAGCGCATCTATCTGGCGATGAGCTGCCGGGGATTTGAAGGCCATTTCCGCGTCCTGCACCCCCAAAAAATTGGTTTCCGGGAGATAGCGTTCATTTCCGGGTGGACGCTCATTTTTATCCTCATGCGGTTTTACAATCTGCCTGTTTTGATAGGCAGGATTATGACGGAGCTCTTCGGATGAGTCATCATATCATCGCGGCCAATGATCTGCATTACACCTATCCGGACGGCACCGAGGGCATTGCGGGCGTCTCTTTTCGCATCACCCATGGCGAATCCGTGGCGGTTGTCGGGGCCAACGGCGCCGGCAAGTCAACGCTTTTGCTGCATTTGAACGGTTATTTTATCCCCTCCCGGGGGGATTTGAGAATCGGCGATTATCCGCTGACGAAAAAGACGGTCGGCTCGGTGCGGCGCACGGTGGGAATGGTGTTTCAGAAACCGGATGATCAACTGTTTATGCCCACGGTTTTTGACGATGTCGCCTTCGGCCCGTTGAATCTGGGGCTTCCGCCTGAAGAGATTGAAAGCTGCGTCCAGCTTGCCCTTGAGACCGTCGGCGTTCCGCATTTGAAAAACAGGCCGCCCTACAAACTCTCAGGGGGCGAGAAAAGAGCGGTCGCGATCGCCTCCGTGCTTTCCATGTCGCCCAATATCCTGGTGATGGATGAGCCTTCTTCCGACCTTGATCCGCGCTCGCGGCGCCGGTTGATCAAGCTGCTGAACTCCTTTGAACACACCAAGGTGATTGCCACCCATGATCTGGACCTGGCCGTCGATGTGTGTGAGCGAACCATTGTGCTGTCCGAAGGCCGGGTCGCCGCCGACGGACCGACGCTGGAATTATTTCAGGACGAAGGGCTGCTGGAAGAAAGCGGGCTGGAAAAACCGCTGCAGATGCAATGTTGCCCGGTTTGTACGGACCGGGAAAGCAAGCCTGATGAAAACAGCAAAATCATTCGTGCGCCACGGAGAGGTTTTCAGTCCGGGTAACGATTTTTATGGCTGTCTTCCCGAATTCGGCGCCGCCTCCAAGGACGATCCAGCCCCAAGCAATCTCCTTTTATCCAAGTCTGAAGTGATGTCCGATGCCGTCCAGGTGGGCTGTGTCTCCCCAGGTTTCGATCACCCGGCGGAGGGTGCCGTAGTAGACGCCGTAGCGCACGATCGTCAGGCTGGCATTGGCGGTGATGTAACACCGGGGTCGGTCAAGCGGCAGGCGTGCAACGTAACGAAACAGGCTGTCAAGAACACCGCCGTGACCGACCATGGCGATCCTGGAGCCGAATTTGCCGGACTCCAATTCCTCGATGGCAGCCACATTGCGCTGGTAGTGCTGCCGGTGGCTCTCACCGCCGGGGATGATGTAATCCGGATCATTGTCGTCCAAGCGTTGCTGAACCTGCGCATGGCTTGCCATTATTTCAGGAAAGGTCAAGCCTTCCAAAACCCCGTAGTGTCTTTCCCTCAAACGGCGGTCGCTTTGCACCGAATGCCCCGTGTATCCGGCAATGATAGCAGCTGTTTCCTGCGCGCGTCCCAGGTCGCTGCTGACCAGGGCGTCGAATTGTATTTTTGCCATCCGGCGGCCCAGTGCCGCAGCTTGTTTGCGCCCGGTTTCCGTCAGGGGGCTGTCGCAATGTCCCTGGTAGCGTTCAGCGGCATTCAACTCCGTTTCCCCGTGACGGATTGCAAAGAGCGTGATTTCTGGATGTGTCGTCATATCCTGTTTGCCTCCGTGGTCACATCTGGTTATGAAACGATTTCGGTCTTATCTTTATCCGTGTGTTTTAGTGGTTGTCATAATAACGTTCTTATATGAAACTACATTGAGTTAAAAGCGAACCGCAGAACCGCAGAATGTCGAATAACGAATTTAGAAGGAAGGAATCGCTCCGCTCAGGCTTTTTAAAATAAGAATCCGTTCCTCTTCTTATTTCATATTCTATAGGTTTTTATTTGATCAGACTGGCTGCCCATTAACCAGCGGCCGCCGCTCGTGTGAAACTATATTAAGCCATAAAATAAAGTAGCGGCGGGGTTTACAGTTTGTCCCGCAGCCACCAGGGTTTTATATTTTAGATTTACGATCCAAATGAGTCGATTTGATCGCCAGTTCTTTGAAAAATTATCTAAACCGGCACAGTCTGATGTATTTGTCAGCGTTGTGGCCTAAATTAACTGCGCTTTGGGCCAACGCTATG
>Ga0209052_1000017_pt1 | contig 121642 bp, 98 predicted proteins | sample WorMetHEROISLAND_2_FD_187409 | JGI IMG/M metagenome (GOLD analysis project Ga0209052, IMG submission 187409) | Marine gutless worms symbiont microbial communities from Max Planck institute for Marine Microbiology, Germany - Olavius sp. 4 HERON... | ecosystem: Host-associated > Annelida >...
CATAGCGTTGGCCCAAAGCGCAGTTAATTTAGGCCACAACGCTGACAAATACATCAGACTGTGCCGGTTTAGATAATTTTTCAAAGAACTGGCGATCAAATCGACTCATTTGGATCGTAAATCTAAAATATAAAACCCTGGTGGCTGCGGGACAAACTGTTTATCCCCGCCCGTAGTAGCAATGGCGCTGGTTTGCTGGCGGGGATAAGGCCCACCTTTGACATTTGGAATCGATGGGTCACCCAGCTCTGCTGGGAACCCCGCCACTACGAATAGAAATTCGACGTCAAAGCGCAATTTGGCCATAAAGTAATCGCAAGTTATTTCCGGGACTGGACACTAGATAGCTTCATTGCACGAACAATCCCGATTTTTGCCTTACAATCCTATAAAAACTGGAATACTCCAAATAGCAGAAATTTGATGTTATGAGCCGTGACTTCTTATTTTTTCTAATTATTTTAAATAAGTATAATTTTTTCATAAAGGATGAAAAAATCATTGACAAACTATAAAAACTATATTAATAGAAAAAACTATAATAACTGTAATTCGAAAAGGAGTCAGCTATGGAGGACGTACTCACCGTTTTTAAAGCCAGCCAGTATTGCAATGTGTCTCCCAAAACCATTATCAACTGGGTCGAATCCGGGCATATCAAGGCTTACAAGACTGTGGGAGGCCACCGCCGCATCAATAAAGCAGACCTGGAAACGTTTATGACCAAACAGGGCATCCCCATACCGAACGGACAGCCGGCGGAGGAGAAAATTAAAATTTTGGTGGTCGATGACGATCCCATCATTGTCGAGACCATCGTTCAGGCCCTGGAGGAGGATGAATTCGACTACGAAGTCATATCCGCCTCCGACGGGTTCGAGGCCGGACTGCAGGTCAACCATTTCGCCCCAAACCTGCTGATCCTGGACATCATGATGCCCGACATCAAAGGTTATGAGGTCTGCCGCAAAATCAAGGACAACCCGGATACCAAGGACACCAAAATCATTGTTCTGTCGGCTTACCTGGATGAAGACAAGTTCAAAAAAATGAAAGAGCACGGCGCGGATGCCTGCTTTTCAAAACCGTTTCCACTTCCCCAGCTGAAGGAGGAGGTCGCCCGACTTCTGGATCTTAGATGATCCATCAGGTTTCAGTCCGTACGGTGCTCATAAGCGGCAAAAAGTTATTCGTTATTTGTTATTGGTTAATCGTTTAGAAGGTGTAGATGCAGTTTCAAGCTCGATTATCCGTATAGCTTATAGATGTGTTCTTACAATTATCCTAATAACAAATAACCATTAACAATTAACTTCCGATTGAAGGCTTGCCTTCAATCGGATCGGGAGGAGCGTATGAAGCTTAAAGACGCCCTGCAAAAAAAGAAATTTGTGGTTACATCGGAAGTCCAATCGCCCATCGACCAGGAACCGGAGGATCTGGTGCGCAGCCTGAGCAATGTGCGCGGGCGCGTGGACGGCGTATCCCTCTCCGAGGTGGAACTCGAAGGATTCGTCGGCGATACCATCAAAACCTGCGAGCTGCTCAACAAAAGCCAGCTGGAGCCGATCTACCAGACCACCACCCGCGACAAGAACCGCCTTCAGCTCCAAAACGACCTGGTCGACGCCCACAACGCCGGGATCGACAACCTGCTGGTGTTTACCGAGGACTACCGCATCACCGGCGACAGCCTCCAGGAGATGATGTTCTTTCACGTGGATGCCGGGAAATTGCAGTCCGTTCTGGAACACATTCGGGAAGGGCGGACGGTGGAGGGGGATTCACTCAAGACAAAAGCCGACTTTCTCCTGGGATCGGGGGTTGAGTCGTCATGGGGCAAGAATGTGCCGGATCTGGAAATGAAAGAGATGGAGGAAATGACCAAACTCGGCACGGGTTACTTTCTGACGACGCCGGTGTTTGATGTGGATCAGTTCGAGAAATTCCTCAAGCAGGCCCAGACTTTCGGCGTGCCGGTGATCGCCGAGGTCATGATCCTGAGAACGGCGGGAATGGCCCGGTTTCTAAACCGTCATCTCAGATCCGGCATGGTGCCGGACTGGATCATCCAGAAACTGGCCCGCGAGCCGGACAAGCAGAAGGCCAGCATCGAAATTTTTACGGACATCGTCAGCGGGCTCAAAGATCTGTGCCAGGGTGTCCACATAATCACGATCGGCGGCGAAGAAAAACTCAAACTCTACCTTGACTCAGCGAGATTAAAGTAATCCGGGTTGCGCGTTGCGGGTTTCGCGTTGAGGTCAGAAAAGACGGCTTTCTCATCACCCGCGCAACCCGTAACCCGTAATCCGCCACCCACATAGTAAGGAGCCCCTGCCTTGGAAACCATCGCTTTGACCATCGACGGCAAGAAGATCATCTGCCCTGCCGGAACGAGCATCTTGGAGGCTGCTGAGCAAAACGGCATCAAAATCCCCAAACTGTGTTACCATCCCGATTTAAAACCACACGGTGCCTGCCGGATGTGTCTGGTGGAAGAAGAAAAAACCGGACGCCTGATGGCTTCCTGCGTCACCCCCGCGGCCTCGGAAATGGTCGTTCGAACCACCAGCGAACGCATCAACCGGCACCGCCGCAATATCGCCCGGCTGATGATCGCCGAACATCCGGAATCCTGCATCGTCTGCAGCAAGGGCAACCGCTGCCAGCTGCGCTGGACGGCAGCTCAGCTGGGCGTGGGCGAAACAGATCTCTATCACATGCCCAATTATAAACCCTTTGAAGAGGCCAACCCATTCATCATCCGGGATTTAAGCAAGTGCATCCTTTGCGGCAAGTGCATCCGGGCCGACCACGAACTGGTGGCCGTCGGCGCCATCGATTATAATCTGCGCGGATTCAGCTCGCGGCCCGCCACCGTTCATGAAGGCGGGCTGGAAACCTCCAGCTGCACCTTTTGCGGCACCTGTGTCAGCATGTGCCCGACCGGCGCCCTGTCCGTCAAAAACGACCGTTATGCGGGCAGCCCTGAAACAGAAGCCGTATCGATCTGCGGGTTCTGCCCGGTAGGCTGCCGCCTGGCCATGGGTGCGGCCGGCGAGCGCATCGTCGACGTGAATCCCGCCCAGCTGCCGGACAGCGTCAACCGGGCGACTTTGTGCGTCCGGGGGCATTTCGCTCACGATTTCTTGAATTCGCCCCGCCGGCTGATCAGCCCCTTGGGACGCAAACCGGGCGGGCAGGAAACCACGGAGCTGGTTCCCCTGAGCTGGGACGAAGCACTGGGCACCATTGCCGAACGCCTGCTCGAGATAAAAAACGAGAACGGGCCCCAGAGCATTGCCTTTTTGGGCTCGTCCAAATGCTCCAATGAAGAAAATTATCTTTTCCAGAAAATCGCCCGCGCCGTGATCGGCACCAACAACATCGACAACGGCGGTTACATCTACGGGCAGCATTTGCTGAAGGTACTGGATGAGAAAACCGCCGGCGGCTACCGCCCCAATCGACTGGCCGATCTTGAGAACGCCCAGGCCATTCTTGTCCTGGGTGCGGACCCCAATCATTCCGTCCCGGTGGTCAGCTATTACCTCAAAAAGGCGGCTCAAAGGGGCACGCCGTTGATTCTGGTGGATCCCCGCAAAACGGAGCTGGCGGCTTTTGCCTCTATCTGGCTGGCGATCAAACCCCAGTCGGATCTGGAGCTGATCAATGCCCTGGCCGCAGTGCTGCACGGGCAAAAGGCTTATGATTCGGCCTTTGTCGATCGGTTTGGCGAGGGCTTCAGCCTTTTCCGCTACGGCTTGTCTTCGCTGGATATGGACAGAGCCAGCCGGGTAACCGGCCTTGACACGGCTGCCGTAGAGAAAACCGTTGATTTACTGAAACAGAAAAAAATCACCATCGTCATCGGAAACGGCATTATGCAGCAGAAAAACGCGCTGCATACATTAGGGGCCGTTCTTAACCTGGCCCTGATGACCGGCAGCCTGGGATCACCCGGTGCGGGCTTGTTCCTGCTCGGCAGAGAAAACAACCAGCCGGGCGCAATGGATATGGGAACTGCCCCGGATCTTCTTCCCGGCCGCCAGGCCCTTGAAGATGACACTGTCCGCAAAACATGGGAAAAGCACTGGAAAACCAATATTTCGCCTGATCCCGGCCTCAATATGGCCCGCATCATCGAGGCGGCCGAAAACGGCAGCCTCAAAGCCCTGTACGTCATGGGTGAAAATCCCCTGCGGGCATTGCCCGGCAAAGCACGGGTCAAAAAGGCCCTCGAGAAGCTGGAGTTTCTGGTGGTGCAGGATATTCTCAACAGTGAAACCGCCCAAATAGCGGATGTTGTCCTGCCGGGCACAGCCGTCAGCGAGAAGCAGGGCTCGTTTACGAACCTCGAGGGCCGGATCCAAACGTTTCAGGCCGTGGTTTCCCCACCGGGAAAAGCGCAGCCGGATTGGCAGATTCTCGATCGTCTGAGCGCTGAACTGGGCGGGGGCGAACCCTACGAGTCAATTGAAAAGGTCCGCGAAGAGATCCGAAAACTGGTGCCCATGTATAGCGCGTTAAACGGCCGGGATCAGGGATGGATAGAACCGGGCAGTGACAAGGCCGTATTTAAAACGACGGGTGCCGAGGGATTGATTCCGTTTTATCCGGTGGTTTCGATCGAAGAGGAATCGGAAACTCAGGAATATCCGTTTTTCGCCATCGTCGGATCGCTGAGATATCAGTTGGGCAGCGGCACCCGCACCCGCGCATCAGATCGCATCCGGGGGGTTGAGAAGGCCGGACGATTGGAGATTTCTGCCTCGGACAGTGCCGACCTCGATCTTAAAGACGGGGACAGGGTGACGGTCGCCTCGGCCTCGGGCAGTATCACCCGCAATATTCGCATCGAATCCGGCCTGGCCGCCGGTCAGGTTTTCGTTCCGACCGGCTTTCACGGCAATGACGCTATGGACCTTCTGGCCCTTACGGACATCACCCGGCCGGGATCACCCGGTTGGAAGACAGCCAGGGTGCAGATAACGAAGGTATCGGGCTAGACTCGAGATACGAGGAGCTGAAGCAAACCGGGAAAAAGCATAACGGTATAAGGTTTAAGGTATAAGATATACGCTATGGGATTGATACATCATTAACCTTATACCCTAAACCCTATACCTTTTACCTTGGTTAATTAACCGCGAATCGGTGTCAACGATGTCAAACGAATCAACAGCAAAGGAAGAAATATGGAGCCTCCCGTTATCGACCTGACCAAACTCGACGCCCTCATAGAACGGCACCGCAGTGGAAAATGGGAACTCATCCCCCTGCTCCAGGATGTTCAGGAAACCTACGGGTATGTTCCCCCGGAGACGATCGAGCCGATCGCCGAAGCGCTGAATCTGTTCCCGGCGCAGGTCCAGGGGGTGATCACCTTTTACTCGGGTTTCTCGTTGAAGCCCAAGGGTAAATACGTCTGTCGGGTCTGCCGGGGAACGGCCTGCCACGTCAAGGGCAGCCGCAGCATCCTGCGCCTGATGAAGCAGGAACTCGGGCTGGAGGAAGGCGAAACCAGCCCGGACTACCAGTTCACCCTTGAAACGGTGGCCTGCCTGGGGGCCTGTTTTTTGGCGCCGACGATGATGATCAATCGCGATTACTTCGGTAAGCTTTCCCCCACCAAGATGACCAGTGTCCTGGGAGAGTATCGCAAAAAAGGAAGTGAGTAGACATGGAAAAGCTTGCATCCATCGGACAACTCGAGTGGTTCCGCAACAAGATTTTGTCCCGCAGACAGCAGGACATCACCGAAGTGCATGTATGTATGACCGGCTGCCGGGCTTATGGCGCCGCCGGCGTTCTGGAAGCCCTCAACGACGAGGTCAAAAGCCAGGGGCTTTCTAAACAGGTTGAAATCCGGGCCACCGGCTGCCACGGCTTTTGCGCCAAGGCTCCGGTCATCGCGATCGAGCCGATGGGGGTTCAATACCAGGAAGTGGAGCCCGCTGATGCCGGCGACATCGTCGGCAGGACCTTGAAAAACAATCAATTGATCGACCGCTTGGCCTACCGCGCCCCCAAAACATTTCAGCCGGTGTTTTACCGCAACCAGATCCCCTTTTATGCCAAGCAGGAGCGCCGGGTGCTGGCCAACTGCGGCCGGATCGATCCGACCAATATCGAGCATTACATCGCCGCGGGCGGCTATCAGGCCTTGATCAAAGCACTGTCGAAGATGGCGCCCGAACAGGTCATCGACGAGGTCCAGACCGCCAAGCTCAGGGGGCGGGGCGGGGCCGGTTTCCCCACCGGGCTCAAGTGGAAGTTTGCCCGCCAGTCCCCGGGGCGCCCCAAGTATGTGGTCTGCAACGCCGACGAAGGAGACCCGGGAGCCTTTATGGACCGGGCCATTTTGGAGGGCGACCCCCACGCGGTGGTGGAAGGCATGCTGCTGGGCGCCTATGCCATGGGCAGCGAGTACGGTTTTATCTATGTCCGCGAGGAATACCCCATTGCGATCGACCACCTGAACATCGCCATCGCCCAGGCCAACGAACTGGGCCTGCTGGGGGAGAATATTCTCGGTACCGGTTTCAGCTTCGATCTGTCGCTGCGTCTGGGTGCCGGTGCTTTCGTATGCGGTGAGGAGACTGCCCTGATGGCCTCCATCGAAGGCCAGCGCGGCATGCCGCGGGCCCGGCCGCCGTTTCCGGCCCAGGCGGGCATCGACGGAAAACCCACCAATATCAACAATGTCGAAACCTGGGCCAATGTGCCGCTGATTGTCAAAAACGGTGCCGACTGGTACGGCGAGGTGGGCACCGAGGACAGCAAGGGCACCAAAATATTTTCCCTGGCCGGCAAGGTCAACAACACCGGTCTGGTGGAGGTGCCCATCGGCGCCACCGTCAAGGATGTGATCTACGACATCGGCGGCGGCATTCCCAAAGGCCGTCAGTTCAAGGCCGTCCAGATGGGCGGGCCGGCCGGCGGCTGCGTTCCGGCCCAGTTTTTAAACCTGTCCATCGACTACGACACCGTCCAGCGTATCGGCGCCATCATGGGCTCGGGCGGCATGGTGGTGATGGATGAAAACAACTGCATGGTGGAAATCGCGCGCTTCTTTTTGAGCTTTACCCAGGCCGAATCCTGCGGCAAATGCGCGCCCTGCCGCCTGGGCACTACCCAGCTGCTGGAAACGCTGACCCGCATCACCGCCGGCAAGGGCCGCATGGAGGATATCGACACCATCCGGGAACTGGGGGATACGCTGACCGAGGCGTCTTTGTGCGGTTTGGGTCAGGCCTGCCCCAAACCGGCCCTGTCGACCCTGAAATATTTCTTGAAAGAATACGAGGACCACATCCGGGAGCAACGCTGCGCCGGCGCGGTGTGCGATTCCATGGTGATTTCCGCCTGCCAGCATGCCTGCCCGGCGGGCATCGACGTGCCCAATTACGTGGCCGCCATCGCCGAAGGCGAATACGAAAAGTCGGTTGCCATCATCCGGGAGCGCAATCCCTTTCCGGCGGTCTGCGGTCGCATCTGCATTCACCCCTGCGAGTACAAGTGCCGGCGGGGCGAGCTGGATCAGCCCGTGGCGATCCGGGCGCTGAAACGGGTGGCCTCGGACTGGTACTTCGAAAACATCGGCGCCCGGCGCGAGCCCTTTGCGGTGACCCGTCATGAAAAAATCGCCGTCGTCGGCGCCGGGCCGGCCGGTCTGACCTGCGCCTACTTTCTGGCCAAAATGGGGTACGCCACCACGGTTTTCGAGGCCCAGCCCGTGGCCGGCGGCATGCTCGGTATCGCGGTGCCCGAATTCCGGCTGCCGCGCCAGGTGATCGAAGAGGAGATCGAGTACATCGAAAACTGCGGCGTGGAGATTCGCTACAACTCGCCGATCGACGCCAAGCACACCTTCAACGACCTTCTCAACGAAGGCTACAGCGCCGTTTTCATTGCCGCCGGCGCCCAGGCCAGCAAGCACATCGGCATCCCCGGCGAGGACGAAAACCTCGAAGGCATCTACTACGGCCTGGATTTTCTGACCCGGGTGCGTATGGGCGAGGATATACCCCTGAGCGGCAAAACAGTTGTGATCGGCGGCGGCAACGTGGCCGTCGACGTGGCCCGCACCGCCCTGCGCTCCGGCGCCCACGATGTGCAGATTTTCTGCCTGGAGCCCCGCGACGAGATGCCGGCCTGGGAAAAAGACGTTGAGGAAGCCATCGATGAAGGCATCGTCATCAACCCGGAGGCCTCACCGAGCAATATCACCCAGGAGGACGGGCGGGTCACCGGGATCGAATTCACCCACTGTGTCTGCGTCTTCGATGACGAGGGCTGCTTCAATCCCACCTGCGATCTGGAGGACACCCGCTTTGTGGAGGCCGACAACATTCTGATATCCATCGGACAGGCGGCCGACATGTCCTTTCTATCCGCCGACAGCCAGCTGGAGCGCGAACTCTGGGGAGCCCTGGTGGTCGACACCAACACCCTGGCCACCAACGTGCCGGGGGTGTTTGCCGGTGGTGATTTCACCACCGGCCCGACCTATGTGATCCGGGCCATATCTTCCGGTAGACGGGCCGCCATCGCCATCAACAAATACATCACCGGTGACGACAGCGCGGTGTACATCCCGGATGAGAAATCCGCCTATCACACGGGGACCAAGCTGGCCCTGGAAGAGGAGAGCACCGAAGACAAGCCCCGCATCGAGGTGGAATTCGAGGACGCCAGGGAGCGGGTGTCTGATTTCAGGGAAGTCGAAAAAGGATTTACCGAGGAGGAGGCCTGCAATGAAGCGACGCGCTGCCTCCGATGCGATCTTGAAAAAGAGGAGAACGGCATATGATTCGATCCATCACCCAGAAAAAGCCGGATGAGGAACTCGAGCAGCTTCTTAGCGGTATCAACCGGATTTTTATTATCGGCTGCGGGACGTGTACGACCCTGACGCACACCGGGGGCGAGCCCGAGGTCCGCAGCTTCAAAAAGGACCTCTCCGAAAAAGGCAAGATGATTACCGGCACTACGGTGGTGCCGGTGGCCTGCGATAATCTGAGCACGGAGTTTTTAAGCGATTTCGGCGAGCAGATCAACCAGGCCGATGCCCTGTTGATCACCAGCTGCGCCTTCGGGGTGCAGACCATCGCCCGCCAGCTCAAAAAAATGGTGGTGCCGGCGTTGAACACCATGTTTATCGGCAAGGAGACCGCTTACGGAACCTTTGACGAGATCTGCACCCAGTGCGGCACCTGCATTATAGGGGAGACCGGCGGCATTTGCCCGGTGACCAACTGCCACAAGGGCCTGGTCAACGGCCCCTGCGGGGGTACCAACCACGGCAAATGCGAAATCGATGTCAACAAGGACTGCGTCTGGACCCTGATCTACAACAGGCTCAATGAACTGGGACGGCTGGATGCCATGCGCAAATATCAGAAGCCCCGCAATCACACGGGCGAGCCCAAACCGGGCAAATTTAAGTTGGGTGCAACTTAAATTTCGTTATTGGTTATTGGTTAATAGTTATTGGTGTTGCGCGTCGAAAGCAAGAACTGTCAGACTGTTCAACCTCGCAACCCGCAACCCGCAACCCGCAACTCGCAACGCGCAACCCGTAACTCGCAACCCGAAATCAACATCTGATTCTGGTAAAAGAGAGGTTTTGAAATGGCTACCAAGTTCAAAGAGGCTTTGAATTCCGGCAAATTTGTTGTCACCAGTGAAGTCGCTCCTCCCAAGGGGACCAACCTGGAAAAGTTCAAGCACCACATCGAGCTCTTAAAAGACAAGGTCGACGCCATGAACGTGACCGATCATCAAAGTTCGGTCATGCGGTTTCCGTCTTTGGGCGGCTGCCTGCTGGTCAAGGAATTGGGCGGCGAGGTCATTTTGCAGATGACCTGCCGGGACCGCAACCGCCTGGCGCTGCAGGCCGATCTTCTCTTCGCCTCTTCTAGAGGGATTCAGAATCTGCTGTGCCTGACCGGGGACTCCATCGTGCTGGGCGACCATAAGGACGCCAAAAGCGTCTTTGACATGGACTCCAGCCAGCTGCTGGAAACCGTGCGGACTCTGGAAAAGGGCAAGGACCTGGGCGGCAACGACCTGGACGGCGGAGTGTCGTTCTGCGCCGGGGCCATCGTCACACCCGAGGCCGATCCGCTGGAGCCGCAGTTGATCAAGTTCGAGAAGAAAATCGATGCCGGAGCGGAATTCATCCAAACCCAGGCGGTCTACGACCTGGAAAAGTTCAAGGAATTTATGGACTACGCCGAGCAGTTCAACACCAAAGTGCTGGCCGGCATCATACTGCTGACCTCCGCCCCCATGGCGCGCTTTATGAACAAGAACATTGCCGGCGTCAGCGTGCCCCAGAACCTGATCGACGAGATGGCCGCCGCCCCCAAGGGACAGGCCATCACCAAAGGCATCGAAATTGCCGGCCGCATGATCAAGCGCATCCATGAAGAAAAAATGTGCCACGGGGTTCACATCATGGCCATCGGCAAGGAAGAACTGGTGCCCGACATCATGGCGGCGGCCGGATTGAATTAGAAAGCTAGATAGAATCTAACTTCAATTAGCAAAAAATGCGAATGGCGGACCACCACAGGTGGCATCCGCCATTTGTTTAATCAGCAATGCCCCTCAAGCTGACTTTCTACGAATCCATCAGTTTGTGGATGCCGTCGAAGTCAAAATCATCAGCCAATCGGACTAACTTGTCACACAAAGGTGATAGGGTCTCGGATTCGGACTTCAAATCCTCGGCAATCGATTTAATCTGGGCCACATCCCCCATTTCAGCAGCCGCCATGATACGATCAACCACCTTTCTGTTCAGCTCGGGGGCTGCAGATGCCGTCTCATCTGCACCACCCTCGATGGACTTCTTTTCATCCGGCGGAACTAATGTTTGTACTGCTGCAAGCGCCCGGTTAAGGGCGTCTTCCAGATCGGAAAATTTCAGGTTTAATTTTGAAGCAGAAGCCGTCATATCCGTCTGCCCTTTGACAAGTCTTTCCATTTCCACGGCTGCCGCCTGAAGGTCTGTGGCTTCCAGATTTCCCGCCAGGCCTTTCAGGTTATGAACCAGACTGTGGGCCAGTTCAAAATCATTGGCGTCTAATGCCTCGCGGATTTCAGCGGCTGTCTCTGTATATTTTGTACCAAAATCCACCAGCAATTTCCGGTAAAGGTGTTTATTGCCCATCAAGCGTTTTAAACCGGTTTCAAGATCAAACTCGGGCAGCGATTCCGGCAGCTCATTTTCATCCGGCACCACCTGATCGATATCAGAAGGAGGGTCAATCGGCGGTGGCCCTCCTGGGGCGGGTATACTGGTTGGATCGACGGCCTGCGCGGCAAGCGGGTTAATCCATTTCTGCAAGGCGGCAAACAGCTGATCCGGATCAATGGGTTTGGTGACATGGTCATTCATGCCGGCGTCTATGCTTTTTTGTTCATCACCGCTCATGGCATGGGCGGTCATCGCAAGGATTGGCACATTTCGAATTTCGGATTTTAAATCGGAATCCTTTCCATTTTTGTTCCGCATCCTTGCCGCGGCATAGTCCGGTTCTTTTGGGACGACGACGGATCCGACTTCCGACTTCTCCTTTCCAACTTCCGCATTCCGACTTCCCACTTCCCACTCGCGTATTTTGCGAGTGGCGGCGTATCCATCCATCACCGGCATCTGAATATCCATCAGGATGACGTCGTATTGGTCTTTCGTGGCAGCCTCGACGCCTTCCTGACCGTTATTGGCGACCCTAACGATCAGTCCCGCGCCTTGCAGAATCTCCCGGGCCACCTGTTGGTTGATTTCATTATCCTCCACCAGAAGCACCCGGGCCCCGGAAATAGCGTTTAACTCCTGGCTGCTCTGTTCTTCTTTACGGCCTGCCCGCAACACTTCTTGAATATCTTTTCCCAGGGCCTGCATGATGGCGTCAAACATCACCGATGAGTTCACCGGTTTGAGCAGAAAACCATCCAACCCGAGTTCATCGGCCTGGCGCATGACTTCTTCCCGGCCGTAGGCCGTCACCAGGACGATGGCGGGTATCGTCGTCAATTTCGGGTGGTTTTTGATGCGCCTGGAAGCTTCGATACCGTCCATTCCCGGCATTTTCCAATCCATGATCACCAGCTCGAACGGCTTGTCGTTGTCGGCCCTTTCGATTTCTTCCAGGGCCTCTTTTCCGGAGGCCGAAAGATACACCTCGAAGGAAAACGACGCCAGGATATCCTGCAGGATCTCTCGGGAAGTGGCATTGTCATCCACTACCAGCGCCTTCAATCCCCTGAGATCCGGTGCTGGCTCAAAGCGTTTTTTTACCGTGGCCTTTCCCAGACCGAAATCGGCCGTAAAATGGAAAGTGGTGCCCTGTCCGGGTTCGCTTTCAATCCAGATCTCTCCGCCCATCAAATCTACCAGACGTTTGCTGATGGTCAACCCCAACCCGGTGCCGCCGTACTTGCGCGTGGTCGAGGTGTCGGCCTGGGAAAAGGCCTGGAATAGTTTGCTCTGCTGTTCGGCGGTCATGCCAATGCCGGTATCCCGCACTGAAAACTGAAGGCAGACATTGTCATCCAGGCGTTCTATTACCCTGGCGCTGAGTACAATCTCACCCTGCTCGGTGAACTTGACCGCGTTATTTCCAAGATTGACCAGGATCTGGTTGAGCCTTAGCGAATCTCCCACCAGAAAATTGGGCACCTGGGAATCGAGGTAGAACAAAACCTCCAGATTCTCCTTTTCCCTGGCCTTGACGGTGATCACATTGGCGACATTGTCCATGGTCTCCAACAGATCGAACTCCACGGCTTCCATATCCAGTTTACCGGCTTCGATTTTGGAAAAATCCAGAATGTCGTTGATGATCCCCAAAAGCGAATTGGCGGACGATTGAATTTTGCTCAAATAATCCTTCTGTTTGGGCGTCAGCTCGGTTTTCAGCGCCAGATGGGCCATCCCGATGACCGCGTTCATCGGCGTGCGGATTTCGTGGCTCATGTTGGCCAGAAAATCGCTTTTGGCCCGGGTAGCCTCTTGGGCCTTGGCCTTTTCCTCGTCCAGGTCTTCCATCATGTTAAGCATAGCCGATTGGGCCGCATCCAACTCTTTGATGCGTTCATGCAAATCGTCGTCCATTTTCTTACGCTCGGTAATATCCTGGAAAGACGCCAGCACATGCCGGACATCACCGGTTTTATCACGGACGCAGGCAGCGGTTAAATTGGTATAAACAATGGCGCCATCCTTGCGGATAAAACGCTTGTCAAGGGCATAATTGTCCATTTCACCGGCCAGCATGCGTTCGAACTGTTTCGCATCCGCCTCGAGGTCGTCGGGATGGGTAAGCTCGGCCCAGGACATTTGATGCAGTTCGGTCAGCGAATAGCCAAGCATCTTCTGCAATTGATCATTGGCCTCGATCCATCCCTTGGCAGGGGACGTGACCGCCATGCCGACCTGGCTGTGTTCAAAATACCCTCGAAAACGCGCTTCCTTTTCCCGGATGCTTTCCTCCATCTTTTTGCGCTCGGTGACATCTTCCTTGACGGCCAGGTAATAAGCCGTGGCGCCGTCAGCGGACTTAAGCGGGGAGATGATGGCGGATTCCCAGTAAATCTCACCATTCTTTTTTTTATTCTGAAATTCACCCCGCCATTCATTCCCGGCTTTGATGGTCTTCCACAGCTCCCGGTGGACCGCCGGCGGTGTGTGATCGGATTTGAGGATGCGGGGGTTCTGCCCGATAGCTTCTTCGAAAGTATATCCGGTGACCTCACAAAACTTGGGGTTGACATATTCGATGGTTCCCTTGAGGTTGGTAATCACCACCGAGGCCGGGCTCTGTTCGACCGCCTGGGAGAGTTTTTTCAGCTCTTCCTCAGCCTGCTTGCGTTCGGTGATGTCCATGCTCGTGCCGATCATCCGCAGCGGTTGACCGGCTGCATCCCTGATGACATGTCCGCGCGCCTCAAGGGTGCGAACATCCCCATTCGGTCTCAGAAATCGATACTGACTGGCATAGTCCTTGTGCCCCTCCAGGGCTTCATTTATTTCGGATTCGAACCGCGGTGCGTCTTGCGGATGAACCAGTTTGGTGAAACTTGTCAGGTCGCGGCGACCTTCACCCGGTTCGGTGCCCATAATCCGGTGCAGGGCGTTGTCCCAGAAAACGGTGTCGTCGGCGATATTCCATTCCCAGGTTCCGATACCGGATGACGCCAGGGCCAGGTCCAGACGCTGACGGCTTTCGGCCAATTCATCGGTGGCCGCGTCGACTTTTTTCGAGATCGTTCGATTTCGCTGCAACAGCAATCCGAAAAACAACCCAAGCAGGATGGTGCCCCCAATCCCCCCCGTAAACGTGAGATTGGCCAGGGTTTCCTGGGGCCCCTGACTAAAAAGCCTGTCGACATACCAGGTGATCGAAAGGTCTGCCCCGGCACTTACGGTTCGGGTCGTCACCGTGTGCAGGGCTTCGGGCTGGTGGTTGCCGACAACCTCGCGCAGGGGTCCGGGGCCGCTCATCTCCTTGAAGCGACCTTGAATCTGGAGTTGCAATCCATCCAACTTGTGGATGTCGAATAGTCCCTTGACGATGGCATCGTAATTGACCAGGCCGATGACAACCAGCGGGCTGCGAACATCCTGGATGGCAAGTACCACTGGTGAAACGCGTGGGCCTCCCTCGCCGGAGAACGGTGGGCCAAGCATGATCTGGTCTTGGTGCTCGACAGCGACTTTGATGGTTTCGAGGATTACCGGGTGTTTTTCCAGGGGCGTGTCCGCAGACAGAGGCCCCAGAGGATCATTGGAAAATTCGATGGACCATCCTTGTCCGTCTGTCTGGGGGCGCGCGACAGCCTTGGCATCCAGGAAAAAGGCAGTGGCGCGGGCTTCCAGGGCATCCGTGGCTCCCAGAAATTCTGCTTCAGTGACTTCACGCGAGTTTTCAAAAAGAATCGCCAGACCTGACAGGGGCGCATAACTTTCCTCCAGCCACCCCAGAACGGTTCCGGAAAGCCACCTGGCGGACTGAGAGGCCTTCGCCTGCCAAACTTCCCTGGCATCCGTGCGGAATTTTTCGCTTAAAGCGTAAGATCCGATGGTGCCGCCAACAACCAGCGGTATTAAAAATATCCAAGTCAATGCGGTTCTCATAACCAGATAACCTGTGCTAATCGTTAATACTGAAAATCGGGCGAAAACCCCGCGGCGCCAGGGTGGTCGAGGTATCCCAACTGCGAATACTGTCACGGTCCACCACTTTGAGGTGGGGAATAAAAACGCGGATCCGCCACCTTTTTTGGGCTTTCTTCAGGGGAGTATAAAGCTTTTGCTCCCGCAGGCGCTGATCATTGAATGGCGGGCGCCATACATCCACTTCAACCGGATACCATGCCTTTTGTGCCTGAACGGTGGACACAACTGTTGCTCCCATAACGGTCAGCAGACACATTACCCGCCCACCATTCTTTATCCAGAAAAAAGCATGTGAAAATACGATGAACCCTAATCTCCGCATTGTCGGTTTGCTCCTTTAGTGGATTTTGTATTTTTCGGAATTTCCGGTCGCTTTTAACAGTTCGTTGATTTCTTTTTTCAGTTCGATCATCTTTTGTTCACGGCCGATGGCCATCCGCCTGAAGCGGGCCAATTCATCGAATTTGGCTTTCAGTTCCCGTTGAGCTTCCTTCAGGCCGCCCAGGTCGACCATCCAGGCCAGAATACCGGTTTGGCCTTCATATTCGGTGCGGATAAACGTCGCCAGGGTGTCGCGGATCTCGCGATCGCGGCCGTAGGTCTGCAGCTCATAATCGCGGACGATGCCCGATCTTTCGAGTTCTTTGACGATGTACTCCCGGTCTTGCGGATCGACGTAGGCCTCCTGCGCCGCCTCGCCTTCCTTGCGATAAAAAAGTTCGACAAAGCGTGGGTTGGCGAAACGAACAACGCCTTCGGTGGATATGCCGACGCCGACCGGGCTGGCGTCCAGGATTTCCTGCAGCCTCTCCCGCTCTTCCAGCAGGGCGGTTTCCATTTTTTTGCGCGCGGTGATATCCATGAATGTGACCACGGCACCGACAACCTCGCCGTTCTTTTTTATCGGCATGCTGGTGTATTCCACCGGAAATGGCGTATCGTCCTTGCGCCAGAGCACCTCATCGTTTACGTGGTGATCGGTGCCGTCGACATAGGTCAGGTACATCGGGCACTCTTTTTTAGGGTAACCGCTGCCATCGCTGTGGGAATGGTGAATTTTCGGGTGAACCTCCTTTCCGATAAGTTCATCCGATTCGTAGCCCAACATTCGATTGGCGGCCGGATTGATAAAGGCCACCTTCCCCTCCAGGTCGACACCAAAGATTCCCTCGCCCGCGGAATCCAGGATCAGACCGGAGCGTTCCACCGCCGCTTCGAGCTGTTTTTGATTTTCCTGTAATTCGGCGGTGCGCTCGTCAACCGTTGCTTCCAGGTTGTCGCGCGCCTTCATCAGCGCATGGCTGGTGCGTTCGCCCAGGATCAAAACCAGCAGGACCGCGCCCACCGAAAGAAGCACGGTGAATCCCAAAACCAAAAAAACCGTTCGTCGCAACTGATAATAATCGGACATCGCCTCCGCCACATCGATTTCCGCCGCCAGGCCCAGCCCCAGGTCGGCGTTCCAAAGCCAGGTACCGAAGACCGGCACTCCGCGGTAATCCCGGTAGCCATGGGTATCGATTTCGATTTTCGAGTGGCCGGAGATTTGACCGGCCTTCTCCATATTGACTTTTGATTGAATGGCCCGGGATGCCATCCGGGTCAAAGGCTGCCGGGATCTTTCGATGCGGGGACGCTGGCCTGTGACCAGGTTGACCCCCGGATCTCGAATGTCAATGTTCAAAGCGCTCTGTTGATCCTCACCGATCAGTCCGATCCGCCGCAGGAGGCCGCCAAAGCGGCTTTGCGAGAGCATTTCGCCATGCTCGCTAAAGGCGTAGGTCTCGCCGGTCTGGTGCGTGAAGGAAGGGGCCAGGAGTTGTGAGAAGTCCTGGGTAGGATCCACCCGCAGGGTCAGCACTGCAATGATCTGTCCCCTGGGGTCCCGGATGGGCCCCATAAAGAACTTGGTGGATGGGTTGCGGACCCCGTCTGTCCGGGGCTCTTGGCCCAGGGGGACATCGGACTCGATGGGCGGGACGAAAAGGACTTCGCCCGCAAATGCCCGCCTGAGCAAATTCGGTCTCTGTATTGCAATCAGATTGGGAGTGCCGATATTGGCGTCCCGCATAGACCCGATGCTGACACGATCCGCGTTGATGATAAAAAAGCCTAAATTTGAAAAGACATCCTTGTTGTTCTTGAAAAAGTCACGGGCATCCCGCAGCGCATCGGAGGCCAGCAGGTTTTCACGGTCGGGAATGACGGTCAGCAGGCGTTTGACCAGGGTCGCCAGCTCCGGGTCGCGTCCCAGCAGCTTCAGTGAGAATATTCTTTTCTCCACCCAGAAGTTCAGCCGGTCATCAGCGGATTTGAGGGTTTCGGTGAGATCTTCACCGACGGCGGTCAGCGTTTGGGCCTTATTTGTCGCTAGGGTAAACCATCCCAGCAGGCAGACGACGATCACGAAAAAACTCAAACCGGCCAGCACGAATCCACGAAACCAGCGCGATCCGAAACTCACGGCAAGATGCTCTTTTCGGGCGAATTTGATGAGAACCCAGGACAGCAGGCTGAGAACCAGGAAGACTGCGAGCCCATATGCAATCAGGCGGCCATAGGAAATCGCTGCGGCGGTTTCCGGCGTGGTCGCGGGAGCGTCGACGACCAACCACTTTTGCCGGATTTGATTCATTTCCTGTGGTGAAATTGCGGCCATGGCCTTCAGCAATGCGGATTGCAGCAACGGCCAGTCATCCCGAACCCCGATGCGCAGGTTGGTCAGGTCGGGGTTTCCGATGCTCACCTCACCGGAAATCCGCAGGCCGGTGAGAAAGTTATTGTTGATCAGGGTTCGCACAACGGCCGCCTCTCCCAGGGCGGCATCCGCCTGACCGAAGGTTACCGCTTTAAGGCTGGCCAGGGTGTTCTCCACCGGCAGGCGCTTGATCCGAGGAAATGATTTGGTCAAAACCTCTTCATAGAAGAACCCTTTGGGGAAGGCCACCGTCTTGCCAAAAAGCGCCTCTATGGTTTCATAGGTAGTATCTTCGGAACTGACGATGACATTCGGATTCTTAACGTAGGGCTCGGTGTACAGCAGGTATTTCATGCGGTCTTCGGTTTTGACGATGTTGAGCATCACATCCAGTTCTTTGCGCTTTACCATTCCCAAGAATTCGTTCCAACTTGGCCCGGTGACATATTCGATCCTGATGCCCAGCCTTTCGGCCACCTGATTCATATAGTCGATGGACAGTCCCCGGGGGGTGTCGTATTCAAAATAATTAAACGGCGGCCAGTCTTTTTCATTGTGCACGCGGATCACGGGGTGCTGCTCGATCCAGTTCTGTTCCTCGGCCGTTAAAATCACTTTAGTGCGATCTTGAACGATCTTATTTTCGGCAAATGAAATCCATTGGCGATTTATGGCATCACGCTCACTTTGCGGTATCGCCCGGAGGACTTTATCGATCAAACTTCTCAAAATCGGCCAATCTTTGCGGACTGCCATATGGACGGTCGACCCCTCGTCTGCGACCGCCGCGATGGGTTTGATGCCGATCAGCGCAAGGATCTTGATATTGTAGGATGTCGAAATGATATCGCCGATAAATGCATCGGCTTCCCCGGTGATGAGCTTTTTAAGCGCATCCTGGATCGTGGGGGCCGTGATCAGATCGTAATCCGGGTGGTTTGTACGCAGATAGCTCTCAATGGTATAGTCGTCTACCACGACGGTGGTTTTGTCTCTCAAATCCGCAAAACCGGAGATGGTTTGATTGTCGCTGCGTGCGAAGATGAACTCGGTGATTTTGAGATACGGGGCGGTGAAATTGACAAAAGCCTCGCGTTCCTCGGAGTGATAGATGGCCGGCAGAACATCGATCTCCTGGCGGCGGATCATGGTCAACAGCTCATTCCAGGAGGGGCCGGTGATGACTTCCACCTCGATGCCCAGTTTTTCGCCAATCAGCTTCAGGTAGTCATTGGCCAGCCCCGCGTATGCACCCGTCTCGTCGACAAAATCGAAGGGCGCCCAATCCATCTCACCGCCGACCACCATCTTTTTGTGCGTCGCCAGCCAATCCCTTTCCGCATCCGTCAAAGCGGTCATTTCTTTTTCAGGCAGCGCAACCTTCGTTACGTTGATGGTATCATGCAATTCGGTTTCAATCCATTTGTTCTCCAGCTGTCTTCTTTCCTTGCTGCCGATGGCTTTCAACCCATCATTGACCTGTTGAATCAACGGCAAGTTTCCCTTTTTGGTTGCCGTGTAGTACACTTGGGAGAACAGCGGCCGATCGTGATCGTATTCGAAGATGTTGACCTGGTAATTTTCTTTAAGATAGTACAAAAGGCTCAGCTCCGTGGCCACAAATACCCTAATCTCGCCTTCCAGAGCAGCCCGGAAAAGATCCTGGAATCGGTCATAGACCACAATGCGGTTGGCAGGCACTTTGGAGCGCACTAAATTTTCAGTATATCCGCCTTTCTGGATGCCGACTAAAAAGCCCGATGTTTTTTCCAACGACCGGATCGGGAAAACCGACGGGTGGGTGAAAATGTGATAGTCGAGGGCTAACAGCGGTTCGGAATAATCTAAAAATTTCGTGCGCTCCGAGGTCCTGAAAAGACCGGCATGCAGATCGACCCTGCCGTCTTTGAGCAGCTGCAACGACTCGCCAAAGGTTTCGACCCTTACAAACTCGATCTTTCGGTCCGCGATTTGGGCCCACCGCCGCCATAAATCCGGAAACAGCCCGGCCGGCCGCGAAGCAGCGTCTTCAAATTTAAGCGGCGCCACCCCCACATTATAGACGATCCTAAGCTGGTCTGCGGCCGTCGCCGTCATCGCTGCGGTTAAAATCAAGGTGGTCGCTATAACCGCTATCAATAATTTTAATATCTTCACGAGACTTTCTCTTTTTCAAATATGGAAGAATTTTAGCTTTGCAAGGCGTTTCGCGATATCGCAGATTACACCAGCCAATCTTCAAAAACGCTTTTAATCGAATCGTGAACTCTTAACTAGACTTAGATTAAGCTGACTCGGAGAACATCTGCATCAAGGTCTTTTGCATTTTTTGGGTCACAGCCTTGCGGTCATGACCGTTTCGCAACCTTTCACCCAGGTGTTTGCCGGCGGCGGCTGCGGCTGCCATGACTTGCGGTTGCTTGGTGACCCTGGGAATCATGTCTTCGGTTATTTTTGCCCCTTCGCCGTAGAGCAGAGCGGGCACCCCGACCTTACATGTCTCACCGAAACCGCATGAAAAACATGACGCGGCCCCCTGGCCGGAAACTTTGCTGACAGTTTCGACAAAACTGTACAGGAGAAATTTCTCGATAGCATCAGCCGGAAAAGCCCCGGATGTTCCGCCCACACCCACGGCAACTCCCAATTTGCCCCAGAGGATATCCCCCTCCTGGTGGCGAAATTGGTACCAGCGTTCCAAAAAAGCATGTGTTACTGCATTTAAGGTGGAATAATAGTTGGGGGCGCCAATAACATAGGCATCGGCTTCGGCGATCAACGGACGCAGCTCGGTCAAGTCATCTTCGACTTTACAAATGTTGTCTTTGACACAATCCAGGCAGGCAATGCACCCGATAATCTTTTTACCCCGCAATGAGACCAGTTCATATTCACAGTCGGTGTTTTCTAATACGGTCGTCACCAACCGATGAACACCGGAAACTCCTTCTTTACGACCGCTGCCAACAATACCTAAAATTTTCATGTACTTCTCCATAATCTTTTTTTAGTAAAATAAATATTGGACCTGACTAGCTATATTAAAACAATCTGATTGCAGTCCGGGGCAGTGCTTGAATGGCGGTGCCTTCATAAATCCAACACAAGAGCGATATCATGCCCCGGCGACAGATCTGCCCCGACGTGGTCGACAAAGCCGAATTTACGATAAAGACCCACTGCTTCGACAAACCTGGAAGTCGTTTCCAGGTGAATCCGCTGATAGCCGGACTCCCCGGCAATGTCCAATGCCATTTTCAACAGGTTTTTTCCCAAGCCCTGCCCGCGTTCGCCCGCCGTCAGATACAGCCGTTTCAGTTCGATGGTATTTTTGCCGGACGGCAGCAGGGCGCAGAATCCGATGATGTCTTCGCCCCTCAAAAGAACCATAAACGTGCCCTTTCTGGCCAGGTATTGTTCCTCGAGATTTTCGACGTCAGCAAAGGAATAGTCCTGCGGCAGGTCGATTTCATAATCCTTGAAGGTCGTTGCAAGAATGGTTTGAATGACTTTTGAATCGCAATTTTGTGCCTTCCTGATCGTGACATCCGACATTTACGCTCTCCACGGCAGTTTGGGGGTTTTAGGCCGGTATTCAGATAAGTTCTTTCATGCCGGCAAATCGCCTTGACCGGCATTGCTGGCGGACATCCAATTGATAATGTTGTGACGCACCATTGTCAATGACTTTCCAGAGGATGTCCGGGCGAGGTCTCGTGGTTTATCATCAGGATTTTCGAATGGCGAAAACCTTTTGGCAATCTTTATTGGAGGCATTTTGTTTGGCGCATATCGTGTCTGAGCCCAAAAAATAGCTTGACATCAAAATAAATTGAATAATAATATATTCATAAATTAAATATTTTAGAAATAGAAAATTTGATATGCTAACATTTAGATCGGTTGTTCTCCACACCCCTTCCGGACCCCAAATGGAGCTGCCGGAGAACGGCGGATACGATCCCCTGGACAGATATCACCATGGAACCCACACCAACCACAAACGACCTGCCCCTGCTCCGGGGAAGTTTCGCTAACCTGACGCAGGCCCTCGAATATGCCGCCGGGGGCCGAACCGGCTACAATTTTTATGACGGTGCCGGACGATTGTCGGCCGTGCTGCCATACGCGAGACTGCGCAATGAGGCCCGGTCCCTGGCCCGCCGCATGCTGGGGCTGGGACTTCGCCGCGGGGCGCGGGTGGCCCTGGTGGGCGACACCCATCCCGACTTCATGCGCATCTTTTTTGCCTGCCAGTATGCCGGCCTGGTGCCGGTGCCGCTGCCGCCCCCCCTCCAGTTGGGAGCTCGTCGGGATTATGCCGGAACGCTGCGGCGGATGCTGGAGGTCTGCGGGGCGCAAATTGCCATAGCTTCGAATTCCTTTATGGCCGATCGGATAAATGGGACTGCCGGTCTGGATCTGAGTTTTCATGGTGGTGTTGCGGCATTTGAACATCTGCCCAAAAAGAAAATTCAACTCGAGCCCTCCGGTGCGGACGAATTGGCCTACCTCCAATTCACCTCCGGCAGCACCCGCTTCCCCCGCGCTGTGATGATCAATCAGAAAACCGTAATGAACAACCTGTCGAACCTGATCGGCCTGGTCACCCGGATCGAGCATCGGGACCGCGCGGTTTCCTGGTTGCCATTCTACCACGATATGGGTCTGGCGGGGATGGTGCTGGCACCGATGGCATCACAGATATCGGTGGATTACCTCAGTCCCCGTGATTTTGGCATGCGTCCGAGGCTCTGGTTAGAACTGATGTCCCGCAATCGGGCCACGATCTCTTTTGGTTCGGCCCGCGGATATTGCTTGGCCCGGCAGCGTCTGCGGCCCAAAGATGTCATCGTGCTCGATCTGAGTGCCTGGAGGCTGGCGGCCGTCGGTTCGGAGACCATCGATCCGGCAACCATGATCCGGTTTGCCGAAACCCTTGCCCCGGCCGGTTTTGACCCCAGGGCCCTGGTCGTCGGGTACGGCATGGCCGAATGTTCCCTGGCTGTCAGTTTTACACAGCCTGGGCGGGGACTTGTCGTGGACCGCGTCGAGCCCGGGCTTCTGGCGGATCGGGGCCGGGCCGCAGTCACTCTTCCTGGGAGTCCTGCCAGGCATTTTGCCAGCTGCGGCAGCCCCATGCCGGGCTATGAGGTCGAGGTGCGCAACCAGCAGGGCAGTGTGCTGCCGGAGCGACACATCGGCAGTCTGCATATTCGGGGGCCCAGTGTGATGAGCGGCTATTTCGGCGACGAAAATGCCACCCGCAAAGTGCTGTCGGCTGACGGCTGGCTGGATACCGGTGACTTCGCGTATATTGCCGGGGACCAAATTTTTGTCACCGGTCGCGAAAAAGATCAGCTCGTTATCAACGGCCGCCGCCTGTGGCCCCGGGACCTTGAAGGCATTGCCGAACGGCAGCCCGAAGTGCGCACCGGCGATGCCGCGGCGGTTGCAATCCCGGATGAGAGGGGGGGAAATCAGGCCGTCTTGCTGCTCCAGAGCCGTCAGCCCGAAAAAGACCGCCGATCCGGTCTATCGCTGCGGATCCATCGTCACATCCGCCGTGATCTTGGCATTGACTGCCATATCGAGCCGGTGCCGCGCCATACGTTGCCCCGGACAACGTCCGGCAAACTCGCGCGGGCAAAAGCCCGCCAGGAGTATCTAAACCGTATGGCGCGCACCGACAAAATCCTTCGGTATGCCTAAGGCATGGAGGCTGGGAAGCGAGAAAGCTGGGAGGCCGGGATGCCGGGCGGCTGGAAGGCGGAGAGGCGAGAAGGCTGGAAAGCTGGAAGGGAGGGGAGCTTTCCGGCCTCAAAGGCTATTCGTTGCGCTTTCTAGCCTCCAAGCTTCCGGGCTTCCCAAGCCTCCAGGCCTCCAAGCCGTTTCGACTTCCGAATTCAGTTCTTCCACCCCGTACGCATACTATCAACTATGAGCAATGAGCCGGCGCCCCGGCGCGATCCTTCAAGCTTCCAATCCTCGAGCATAACGCACGGCAATCAAGCGATAGATCAACAGGTAAACGCTGGCCAGCGCCAGGGATATTGCTGTCCCGAGATACACACCACCGGCCGGAAAGAAGATAGAGACGCACAGGCAATAGGTAATCAAAGACCCCAGCCCCCGCGGGAAATTCTTGATGATCGTATGCACGTGCACTTTGTCGTAGCTGAGGTGCACGATCAAAATCAAGGGAAACAGCGTACTGGGATAGGCTGAAAACAGGCCCGCCCACCGGGGGCCGACCAATCCGGCCGTGGCGACGATGACCAGAATGATGAAGCCGGCCAAAAAAGCGCGCAAGAAAAGTATCCTGGGGGTCAACCGAACCCGTTCGCGGATGGTCGCGTTTTCAATCCGCCTGAACAACCAGACAAACGCGAATATGGAAGCAATGGGAATCAGGGCAGCCAAGAATTTGTTCAGCCGGATATGATACAAAGGCCAGATAACCAGAAAATAGCCGCCGGTGGCTACAACCGTCGATATGACAATGGTGAGCTTTTCAAAATAGAGGCTGGATTTGAAATAACAGTACACAAAGACCTGGGTGGCGACCAGCCCCATCATCGTGTAGACGGCGCTTTCGGCGGCAAAATCAGGGCTGATGTCCATCCCGATAAAAAAAAGCGTAATGGCGGCACCCGCGGGATAGCCCGCCAGAAGGCCCGCGGCTTTCGGGCTGACATTCTCGGCTACGGCCGAAAGCGTCAGAACCAGGGCAACCGAAACGAACAGTTTTATAAATAGCGCGGATTCCATATTCTTATCATCGTGTGACCGCTGAATTCATGCCCCATATTGTTGCGGATTGCAATCAAAATGTAGCTCCATCTGAATTCAAGTTAGGGGCTTCGCCCCAATTGGAATGTTGGAACGATGGAAAATTGGAAAAATGGGATTTGGCCTCCAGCTCGGAGAGGATACTGGCGTGTTGGGCTAATGGTCCGCCGAAGGCGGAACGATAAATCTAAAAATGGACAATATCCTCTACAAAACCCAATGTTCCATCATTCCACAATTCCATTATCCCATCATTGAGGTAACATCTTAGAGTTAAAAAATACCCCATATTTTCATAAAGTTGTAGAAATTCCGAGACGTTAAATTGAATTTGCAGCTTGCCGGGAATCCCCCCCCCACGATACCCGGCCGGAACCGGGACATCCTTTGCACAAAACTGCTTTATCTGCTATGTAAGCAGTCAGATTTCATCGTTCATCAGAAGGAGTAACCATGAAGATTACCAACAAATTCCAAAAGGCCGTTTTAATGTCATGCCTTGTCGTTTCAATGCTCTTGGCGGCTGTTCATGCAGATATCGGTGACGCACAGGCTGAAACAGCCGGGCCGCTTACCATAGCGCTTTTACCTATCCTGGATGCTTTTCCGTATTACGTGGCGGAGTCCGAAGGTTATTTTGTCGAATACGGTCTTGACGTCAAGGTCGTGCCGGTGGCCAGCGGTCTGGAAAGAGATCAACTGATGCAGTCCGGTGCCATCGACGGCATGCTCAACGAGATGATTACCACTGCCAATTTTAATCGCAGCAGAATCCAGGTTAAAACCGTTATGTCGGCACGCAAGGCCTATGCCGATTATCCCCTGTTTCGCTTGCTGTCGGCGCCAGGTTCCGGCATTCATTCCACCACCCAGCTGGCCGGGGTTCCCATTGGCATATCCAAAAACACCATCATTGAATACGTCACCGACCGGCTGCTGACGGCCGAAGGAGCTGAAGCCGAAGCCATCGTCAAAAAATCGGTGCCGGTAATACCGGAAAGATATCAGTTGCTGTTGCAGGGACAGATAAGGGCCGCCACCCTTCCCGATCCCCTGGCTAAAAGCGCCATTGCGGCGGGGGCCGGTGAAGTTGTCGATGATTCCGCTTATCCCGGGTACAGCGTGAGTGTTTTGAGTTTCAACGTCGATGCGCTTAAAAACAAAGCCCACGACGTGCGCTTGTTTTTGAAAGCCTGGGATCGCGCCGCCGCCGCCATCAACAAGAATCCGGAATCCTTTCGCGGATTGCTGCTGAAAAAAATCCGGGTCCCCCCAAACGTCCAGAGCACGTATCAAATCCCACCGTACCCACGCCGGGAACTGCCCGGTGCCGGACAGTGGGCCGATGTCATGAACTGGATGACGGCCAAAGGATTGCTGGCAGCCGGTCTGTCGTACGAGGATTCCGTGACGGCCGAGTACCTTCCGTCTGGAGAATAGAACATCAATGATGATAGAAATCAGCAACCTGACATTTGCCTACAGCGGGCAAGCGCCCATATTCAAAGGGTTCAACCTGACGGTGAACCGTGGCGAGGCCTGGTCGGTGATCGGGCCGTCGGGATGCGGCAAAACCACATTTTTGTACCTGCTGGCCGGCCTGCGCCGTTTGACGTCCGGCACCATCCTGATCGATGGCGCTCCGGTTTCCGGTCCCCGCCCGCGCACCGGGCTGGTTTTGCAGGATCATGGTCTGCTGCCGTGGTCCACGGTCAAACAAAATGCCCGCCTGGGGCTCAATATCTGGGCGTTCTACGGAGCCGACGGCAGGCACGCCCCGGCCGACAAAAACCTGGATCATAAGAAAGCCGATCAGCAGGTGGACTACTGGCTGCAGAAACTGGGGATAGACGGTTTAGCGGAAAAATATCCCGGTCGGCTTTCCAGGGGTCAGCGCCAGCGCACCGCCATTGCTCGAACCCTGGCCATGGATCCGGATCTGCTGCTGCTGGATGAGCCCTTTTCGGCCCTGGATGCCCCCACCAGAGAAGATCTGGAGGCACTCATTATTAGATTGAACCGGGAATCCAATATTACCTGCATCGTGGTGACCCACGACATCGAGGTCGCCGTGGTCATGGGGCAAAAAATCCTGGCTTTGCAGGAAGGATTCAACCACGAGCCATTGGTTCTTGAGAATGCCTGTGCCGGAATTGCCGGCAGCCGCAACCAACCGGCCTTTCAGGATCAATGCGTTGAGCTGCGCAAAACCCTGGGGGCGCTGGCATGAAGCGCGGACTGAACCTATCGGCGGCAGTCATCGGCCTGCTGATGTTTTTTTTCTGCTGGCAGGTATTGGCATGGAGCATCCGGCAGCCCATCATGCCTTCGCCGCTCCGAGTGCTGCCGCTGTTTTTCAAGTCTATCTTCGGTGAATTGGGCCTGCACTTTCTGGCAAGCACCGGGCGCGTGCTGGCCGCCATCGGTCTGTCCGTGGTCACGGCCGTGCCGGTGGGACTGGGCCTGGGCCAGACCCCCCGATTGGATCGAATCTTTGCCCCCCTGATCGCCATCGTCTATCCCATTCCCAAGATTGTTTTTTTGCCGGTTATTTACGTTTTAATGGGCATCACGGACCTGTCGAAAATTTTTCTGATTGCCGTGATTATCTTCTTTCAGATCGTGGTGGTGGTCCGTGACGAAGCCGCCAATCTGCACCCGGAGCTCATTTTGTCGGTGCGCTCCCTGGGCGCCGGCCGCCGGGCGCTTTTTCGCTATGTCTACTTTCCGGCATCGCTGCCGGCCGTGCTGACAGCACTGCGGGTATCGGTCGGCACCGCCATAGCCGTGCTGTTTATTGCCGAGCAATCCTTGACGACCTACGGCCTGGGTTACTACATTGTCGTGGAAACCTATCAGGTGCTCAGGTATCCGGAAATGTACACCGGCATTCTGGCCATGAGCCTGCTTGGCTTGGCGCTTTATTTTGTGATCTACAATCTGGAGCGCCGGTTTTGCAGGTATCAGGAAAATGACGACGGCTAGCGCCGTCATTGTTATTGGTTATTCGTTAATTGTTATTGGTTCAAATGGAACGATATATAGACTTGCAGATCGGCGATCGTAGGATTTCTAGAAATTAGCTCTCTTCATATTTCTAATAACTATTAACCATTAACGAATAACGCGCGGGTTGGGATATTTGCAGAATACAAGCCTTATCGCATAATATGGGTAATCTACCACAACATACGATCAAACCAACACGCGCCTGGCTCTTGGCTGCCCGTCCCAAGACGCTGCCGGCGGCGGTGGCGCCGGTCGTGGTCGGTTCCGCCATGGCCCATGTCGACCAGCACTTTGCCTTTTGGCCGGCCCTGGCCTGCCTGTCGGTGGCCCTGCTGCTGCAGATCGGGGTGAACCTGGCCAATGATTATTTTGATTATGCCAAAGGCGTCGATACCGAAGATCGCCTGGGACCGGTGCGGGTAACCCAGAGCGGTCTGATTGCCCCGGACCGGGTGAAGGCGGCCATGGCATCGATTTTTGGTCTATCCCTGCTGCCCGGTCTTTACCTGATGGTTATCGGCGGCTGGCCGGTGGCCGTTCTCGGGGCGGCTTCGATTCTCTCGGCCCTGGCCTACAGCGGCGGGCCGTTTCCCCTGGCATCCCATGGATTGGGTGATCTTTTTGTTTTTATTTTCTTCGGGCTGGTAGCGGTCTGCGGCACTTACTACGTGCAGGCCCTTCATCTGACCTCGATGACGCTGCTGATGGGAATCATCGTGGGCTTGATGATCACCGCCATCCTGGTGGTCAATAACCTGAGGGATATTCCAACGGATCAACGGGCCGGCAAGCGCACCCTGGCGGTCATGTTGGGCACCCGCGCCACAAAAATAGAGTACAGCCTGCTGCACGCCGGAGCCTATCTGTTGCCGGTCTTTATCTGGATGGGCGGTCTGGCGGCCGGTGTGATCCTCGTCCCGCTGCTTTCCTTGCCGTTGGCTGTTTCTTTGAACCGCACCATCTGGCAAACTGCGATCGGGGATGTCCTGAATCGGGCACTGGCCGGCACGGCGCGCCTGGCCCTGGTGTTCAGTTTGTTGTTGTCCATCGGTCTGATCCTGTCCTGATGTCGCCACTACGAAAAAATGATCGTTGTCACACTGCAATTCGGCCATTCGGTATTCGCAATTATTTATAGGACGCAATACTATATACTTTTCTCCGGAGAAACGATCTTAGTTTTCCAAGCCTGGAAGTACCCTTCATTCATATCTGACATATCTGAAAATCAACTCACATAAAATTACAAAATCGTCATAAAATATGATCAAGCAAACATTTTTGTAATTTTATTATCATCCTGTCATTTTATCGAAATTCATCAAAACACATTCATTACAGCATCTTATATAATTTTGAAGGCGGGCATTTTTCCTGGCACAGCCATTGCTAAATATGTAACCCAATTTGAAAGTCCCGGGAGTCAATCAAACTGGAACTATCCACCAACACAACAGGAGATAATCAGATGAAGAAGATCGAGGCAGTCATAAAGCCCTTTAAGCTGGAGGAAGTCAAGGAGGCCCTCAACAAAATCGGAGTCAACGGCATGACCATCAGCGAAGTCAAGGGATTCGGCAGACAGCGGGGACACAAGGAGATATATCGCGGCGCCGAGTACCAGGTGGACTTCGTGCCCAAAGTTCATATCGGACTGGTGGTCGATGATCAGCTTTCGACCCGGGTCATCGACATTATCAAAGATACGGCCAAAACCGGGAAAATCGGAGACGGCAAGATATTCGTCTCGTCCCTGGAAGAAACCATCCGGATTCGAACCGGTGAGACAGGATTAAACGCAATTTAACCATTTTGACTTAAGGAGGAGAATCAAGATCATGAAGAGAATTATTCTGACAATTTTGTTTGCGGCAGCAATGATCAGCGGTGCATGGGCGGGGGACGAGCCTCCGACAGCGGAATCCAACAAACACCTGATCGACATGGTGCAGTCCCATGCCGACTATGTCTGGACCCTGATCGCGGCCGCCCTGGTTTTTTTTATGCAGGCCGGTTTCGCCCTGGTCGAATCCGGTTTTACCCGGGCCAAAAACGCCGTCAACATTCTGATGAAAAACCTGATGGACTTTTCGATGGGTTCCCTGGCCTTTTGGGCTGTTGGATTCGGCCTGATGTTCGGTGCATCGTCTACAGGCTGGTTCGGTACATCCGGCTTTTTCCTGTCCGATTTTAAGGTCGGCGGCGATCCCTGGGTGCTGGCTTTCTGGATGTTCCAGGCGGTATTTTGCGCCACGGCAGCCACAATTGTTTCCGGTGCCATGGCCGAAAGAACCAAGTTCTCGGGTTATCTGATTTACAGTGCCGTGCTCAGCGCCATTATTTATCCGGTGTTCGGCAGCTGGGCTTGGGGCGGCCTCTTCAACGGCGGGGGCTGGCTGGAAGGGCTGGGATTTATCGATTTTGCCGGTTCCACCGTGGTGCACTCGGTGGGCGGATGGGCCGCATTGGCGGGGGCTATCGTTCTCGGACCCCGCATGGGCAAATACACCAAATCCGGCAGGGTCAAACCGATTCTGGGCCACAACATGCCCCTGGCAGCCCTGGGCGTTTTCATTCTCTGGCTGGGATGGTTCGGATTTAATCCCGGTTCCACCACGGCGGCCAACAAGGACATCGCCATGATTTTTGTCAACACCAACCTGGCCGCCGCTGCCGGCGCGGTCCTGGCCATGGTGACTTCATGGATCAAGTTCGGCAAGCCCGAAGTGGGTATGAGCTTGAACGGTGCCCTGGCCGGACTGGTCGCCATCACCGCCCCCTGCGCCTCGGTGACGCCCTTGAGCGCCGTCATCATTGGATCGGCCGGCGGCGTGCTGGTGGTGCTCTCGGTGCTCTTTTTTGACAAGATCAGAATCGACGACCCGGTCGGCGCCATCTCGGTTCACGGGGTCTGCGGTGCCTGGGGGACCCTGGCGGCCGGCATCTTCAACATCGGCGGGACATCGGCCAAAATTATCGGCGTCCAGCTGCTGGGCATCGCCGCCTGCTTTTTGTGGGTCTTCCCGCTGGCCTTCCTGATGTTCAAGCTGATCGACAAAACCGTGGGATTGAGGGTCTCAGCGGAGGAAGAACTCGAAGGACTCGATGTCACCGAACACGGCGGCAACGCCTACCCTGATTTCGAAGTCTACTCCTATGGCAGCATGGGCTCCGGCGGCGCTTCGGTTGCTCCATTCGGCGCTGCCGACGCCCCGGGCGAGGTGAATTTAGAGCCTGTCGAACAAACCTAAACCTTTGGCGTCCCTTGTCCGGGGAAAAACCTGCCGGTCAGCCCCTGCGGGGCTGCCGGCAGGCTGTCTATCAAACGGCAGGAATTAAACCAGGAGCATACATTTTTGGGGATTCAGGTGCACATAGAGATCCTGGCCTTCCTCCTGGGGCAGATGATGGGGGACCTGGACCCTGATCATGGTGTCATTGACGCTGACAAAAAAATAAAGAAAATTGCCCAGGTAGGCTTTGTGGGCAATGGTGCCTTTGAAAAGATTATCCCGGTCCTGGGGCGGATCGGTGAATATTTCCACATCCTCCGGGCGTATCGACGCGTACACCGTTTCACCGGCAGATGCGGTTGAACCGGCCGAGGCCGTGCACACAATCTTGTCGCTGAATTCGGTACGAACGTGTACGCCGGCGGCGTCCGGGAGAACCGCGACGATTTCGCCGGGCATAAAGTTCATCGTGCCGATGAAATCGGCCACAAAACGGTTGGCGGGTTTGGCGTAGATTTCCTGGGCGGTCCCGATCTGGACCACATTGCCGGATTCCATGACGACGATGCGATCGGAGATGACCATGGCCTCGGCCTGGTCGTGGGTGACGTAGACCGCGGTGATTCCCATCCGTTTTACCAGGCTCTTGATTTCAAATCGCAACTCCTCCCTCAACTTGGCATCCAGGTTGCTGAGGGGTTCGTCCAGCAGGAGCACTTTTGGATTTCCCACCAGCGCCCGCGCCAGGGCCACCCGCTGCTGCTGCCCACCGCTCAGCTGGGATGGGTAGCGGTCTTCCAGACCGGCCAAACCCACCATGGCCAACACCTCTTGTGCCTTTGCGTTGATTTCGGTCCGGGGCATGCGTTTAAGCTTCAGGCCGTAAACAATATTGTTAAATACCTTCATATGCGGCCAGACGGCATAGTTTTGGAACACCATCCCGATGCCTCTCTTGGAGGGCTGCACAAAGCCTTGCGACAGCATGGGTTTGCCGTCGATGACAATGTCGCCCTCGTCCGGTCTTTCCAGACCGGCGATGCATCGCAGCGTGGTGGTTTTGCCGCAGCCGGAAGGCCCCAGCAGCGTCAGCATCTCGCCCTGTTGGATTTCAAGCTCGATGCGGTTGATGGCCACTACGTCCTTGAATCGCTTGAACAGCCCTTGGATCTCTATGAATGCCATTCGTGTTTTTCTCCTTATAGTTTCAGAGGACAGATGTCAGAGGACAGAGAACAGATGGAAAATCCCAGCGGAGGGAATGCCGTGTCTGTCGTCTGTCGTCTGTTTTCTGTTCTCTGTTTCCTGACACCTGAAACCCGACACCTGACACCTCTAGTGCTCACCGGACCCCCAGGCCGCTTTGAGCACACCGCCGCCGATTCTGGATATGATCAGCAGGAGAATGAACGTGATCACGATCATCAGAAAGGCCATGGCGGCGGCGATTCCGAATTCCATGCCGCGATGCCAGTTCAAATAAATCCCGATGGGCAGGGTCTCCCACCCGCCTTTATAGAGAAAAACCGCGGTGGAAATCTCCTGAAAGGCCATGATGAAAAACATCACCACGCCGACAAGCACCCCTTTGAGCAGCAGCGGCAGCGATATCAGAAAAAATGTTCTTATTTTTCCGGCGCCCGCCACCTCTGAGGCTTCCTCCAAAGAGGGGTCCAACTGCAGGTAAGAAGAATGCGCCATCCGCAAAAAATACGGCAGCCGCCGCGCAAACAGCGCCAGGGGCATGATGATCCAAAAATGGGCCAAGGGTATGCCTTTCCAGAATGCCAGCAGATAGCTCACCCCGATGGCAATTCCCGGAAACGCCAGCATCAGCGTGATCACAAAATCGAGGGCATCTTTGCCCGGGGTGCGGGTGCGCACGATGAGATAGGCCACCGGAAGCCCGAAGGCGATCCCGAAAATCAGGGCAATCGAGCTGAAGAGAAAAGAGTTCTTGATCAAACCCGGGCTTTCCAGCAGGATCAGCCTGAAATTTTCCAAAGTCCAGTAGGTCGGAAATATCTCAAAGGACCATCGCCTGGAAAAAGCGGCCAATCCCAGCACGATCGGAATGAGCAGCACGAGAATGGCGATGAATACCATGTAGGCATAGGCGCCGGATTTGATCCACGGTCCGGGTTCGATCACGCGACCCTCTGAAGTGGTTCCCTTCGAAAGGCCGGTGTATTTTTTGCGCTCCACCCACCACCGGGCCAGCAAAAATAGGGAAATGCAAACAACGGCGGAAAGGACCACCGCCACGATCCCCATGTGTTTGCGGTGCATGTCGGTGAAGTGGTAGGAAATGTTGATATATGAAACCGACGGCAGAAAGTCCACCTGTCCCAGAATCAGCGGCGTCAGCCAGTCGGTAAAGGGCCACAGGAACACAAGGACCGCGCCTGCCAGATAGCTCGGCGTGCAAAGCGGCAGGGTGATGGTGAAAAAGCGTCTAAAGCCGCTGGCCCCCTCGACCTCGGCGGCTTCCTCAAAGGAGGGGTCGATATTGGTGAAGCCGGCCGAAAGACCCAGGACGATAAAGGGGAGCATGTGCAGGGCCTGAATGAATACCAGCCCGTGCAATCCGTAAATGAGGTTCAAGGGTTTCTCGATCAGTCCGATTTCCATCAAAAGCAGATTTACCGTGCCCCACTTGCCGAAAAAGATGATAAAAGCAAACACGCCGGCAAAGGCGGGCAGGACGATGGGCAGGAGAATCAGGGCGGTAAAGACGGTCTTGCCGCGGTGCCGGTAGCGCGCCAGAATGTATGCCAGGGGCACGCCGAAGATCGTAGTCGTTACCAGCACCAGGGTGCTGAGCAGAAGGGTGTTGCCAAAGGTTTTGAGATAATACGCATCCTGGAAAAATTCCAGATAATTGCCGATGCCCCAGGCGCCGGTTTCGGCGATCTTGAAGCTTTCCACCACCAGAATCGACAGGGGGTAGAGTACCAGGAAGGCAATAATCAACCACAGGAGCGCCGCCAGAGAGATGCTGCCGCGTGCCATATCAGATCCTTCGCAATTCTTTATTTCCACAGCCATAGCACTCAGGTGCAGCCTGAGATGCATGGCCCGGCTTCAGAAAATGGTCAGAGAGTGCTGCAGGTTTGGGGTAATGCAATATCGGAATGGATGCACGGGCAGCGCTCGCCCGTGCATCCCGATTTGAGTTCAAACTAATTTTTAGTTTTTAGGGCGCCACCAGCAGCGCGCGGGCCTTGGATGCGGCCAGACGGGCCGATGCATACTTGCCATCGATCTCAAAAAGCTTACGGGCTTCCTTGATTTTGGCTTCGGCCTTGGCTACGTCCATGTTTTCGCCTTTGGCGGCATTAATCTCGCCTTCAACCTCTTCGATTAAAAACAGGCTGCTTTTCAGCTCGCCCCACTTGCGGTAGATCTCGTACTCGTATTTCTTGTTGACCTCATCCCATCTCTTGGTGGCCAGATCCAGGTCGTATTCGATGAAGGCTACGTCCAGTGACCAGAACGAATCCACGCCCAGTGCTTTTTCGGCATGTTTGGCCATTTCGACGCCTTCCTTCTGCCAGGCGGAGAAGCTGATGTCCGTGTTGGCCGCAAAATAACGGCCTTCGAGCACGGCTTTTTGCCCGTCCATGCTGAAGAGCCAGTCCAAAAAAATCTTGCCGACTTCTTCGTTGGGCGCGCCTTTGAGCAGGGCGACGGCTTCGGGAACCAGGATGGTTTTTTCCGGCAGCAGGTCGCGCACCGGAAAGCCGTCCTTGCGCGCCGCCATGGCGTTCATCTGGGGCTGGGCGATGCCGATGGGAACTTCGCCCCGGGCCACCAGCTGGGTCGTGTCGGTGCTGCCGGTGGAAAAGCGGGCCAGCTGGGCGGCCAACAGGCGCAGATATTTCCAGGCTTCCTCTTCTCCAAAGGCCTGCATCAGGATTTCAATGGTTTCATGCATGGTGCCGGAGGCGTAGGGCAGGGTGTGCACGATGTTGCCGCGGTAAATGGGATCGAGCAGGTCGTGCCAGGTTTTGGGCGGCGGCAGCCGCAGCTTTTTCAAAACCTTCTCGTTGTAAAGGTTGGTTACGATCCAGGGAGCGAAACAGGTCCACAAATCGTCCTTGTCCTTGACTTTCATGCCGTGCCAGTCGGCGGGCACCTTGTCCCAGCCTTTGGGCCGGTAGGGGACGATCAACCCTTCCTGCTTGAGGACCTCGTGGGCCGGAGCGCCGGCGCCCAGGAAGATATCGGCATCGGGTTTGCCGCCCCAGGCCCTGACCTTGTCCAGGCAGACCGGCCAGCCGCCGGGGCGCACGAAGGTGATGTCCACATCCTTGCCGTAGGTTTTTTTGTAATAGGCCTTGAACCCTTTGTTGAGGCTGGCCGACAATTCCTTGTAGACCGGTCCGACCCAGCCGAGTTTGTCGGCAGCCTGCGCCCCCGTAATCGGCAGCAGAATCAGTCCCATTGCAAGGGTTGCAAATATGGCTGTCATTAAGATTTTTTTTGTCATTTGGTCCTCCTTTCTGGTAACATGGTCGCTTTTGAAACGGTGATTAGGACTTTTGACGTGTGGCTGCATAAAGCGACATCGCTTTATGCGCTAACATCCCTCCTTTCATGGGTTAGGTGACTAATGACCGAAGAAAAAAAACGGTTTCGAAAATAAAACAGCTACAAGGAAATTTTTTGCTGATGATTATTTAAAGGATTAATCAGCAATAGAATCAAGGATTGAGAAAAAGATACAGGGCGATCTTCGGATTCTAGGTAAATAATGGAAATTTACATTCGAGTCAAGCAAGATGGGAAAGGCGGTCAAAATTTTTTGGGAAAGGATAAAATCGGTTGCAAGTGTGGCCCTAACTTTGGCATGGGATTTGTTGCCCTTCAGCGCCTTCGACCGCAGAAGCTTAAACGTTTGATTGTTTAGCCAAAAAAGTTTGTTAAGCCAAATCGAAGCTGCTGTAAGCTGTACGATCCTGCGTGCGGGCACGGCGCGATTCGGTTCCAAAAGGTTTGTTTGTCAACAAGTTGAACCGAATCGCACCGTTGCCGTCGAGCAGGATCTGCAGGTATCAAATCTAATCTAGTAGCAGGTACCGCCGTAGCATCCCTGGCCTTGGAATCCGCGCCCCATGGCGCCCGGACCCATACCGTAGCCGCGGCCCATACCGTAACCCCGGCCTTTGCCGTAGCCGCGGCCCTTGCCGTATCCCCGGCCGGCGAAAAAGTCCGGATTTTCCTTTTGCGTTTTAATCCGCTGCTCGACCTGCTTCTGGGCCAGCTGACCCTGGAGCGCGGAAACCTCTTTTTGAATGGCCACGGCTTTGTTGACATCCGGTTCCTGCTTGGCCATTTCGCTGCGCAGTTCCAGCTCTTTCTGGTAGAGGTTTTCCCGCAGCTCGCGGGTTTCCTCGAAAAATGCCTGGCGCTGCTGGTTTAGTTTGTCGATATCCTGGTCACTCAGATTTCCCTGGTAGCCCGGACCGTAGCCGCCGCGCTGGCCCCAGCCGCCGCCCGGGCCCCAGCAGTTACCGCCGCCGCCGCGGCCCCAGCCGGCAAAAGAAGTGGCGGCATAACCTACGATTCCAAGGATTGCAACGATGACAATGATTTTTCCCATTTTGTTCATTTTCCTACCTCCAGTTAGTTTAGGTTGTGGTTTTGAATTTTTAAAAAATGCTGATCAGTTTCATTTTTGATTGTTGCTTGAGCAAGGGGCGTGCCAAAAATCATTGAAATATTCAGCGCGTCCAGAAGTCTCTGAAATTACATTATTTTTAATATCTACCGGATTGTTCGTTGACAAATGGGATTTGACCATCATAATGGGTGGTGGGTACAAAGTATCCAGCCGGGCGGTATCGGCCGGGTAGAAAGGATACACATCTGGGAAAGCTGGAAGGCTGGGAAGCTGGGAGACCGGAAGGCCGGACAGCCTGCAGGCTCGGAGACTATGACAGGTCCATTAATTTGGGCCGCCCGGCCTCCTTGCCTCCCGGTCTCATAGTCTCCCGGCCTTCGAGCTTCCTGGCCTTCCGGCTTCCCAGCCCTACAGCCTCCAAGCTTCCAGGCCTGCCGGCATTCCAGCCTCCTGGCTGCGAGGCTGGCACCTTAATTGCTTTAATGAACTTCCATGACCATTCAAACCAAAGATAAGAAATCCTGGATCGGGGTGCCGCCCTGGGTATTGATCGGAGCGGTCGCCGTCCTGCTGCCGATATTCACCTTTATGACTATAGAGAACATCAACCGCCAGAAAGAAAAAAGCGTTCAGTTGCTGCTGGAAAAAGGCGCTGCTCTGATTCGGTCCTTCGAAGCCGGCACCCGTTTCGGGATGATGCGCATGCACCGGGGAGGATTCCAGCTTCAGCGGCTTCTGACCGAAACGGCCCAGCAGCCGGATATCGTTTATCTTTTCGTGGCGGACATCGACGGCAATATCCAGGCCCACAACGATCTGGAGGAAGTCGGCAACCGGATGGACAGTCCTGCGGACCTGACCGAGATTGCGACGGCCAACCGTCTTTTCTGGCGCCAGATAACCCGACCCGACGGTGGCCAGGTCTTTGAAGTCTACCGTAAATTCAACCCGACCCGGCGTCCCCGGGGGAGATGGCACGATTCGGGAATGGGGCAGGGACGATTTCGCCGATCCGACGGGCGGCGCATGGATTACCCTGGCGGCGACGACAGTCCGAACCGCATCATTTTCGTGGGACTCGATATGACGCCGATTATTGAAGCCCGCAAAGCGGATATACGGCACGGCATCGTCATGGGCGTCATATTGCTGCTGGTAGGGTTTGCCGGCTTTATCCTGATCTTTGTCCTGCAGGGCTATCGCGCGGCCCGGGCTTCGCTTTCGCGAATCAAGGCCTTCTCGGATAATGTGGTTGAAAATATGCCCATCGGTCTGATTGCGCTGGACGACCGGCGCCGCATAGCAGCTTTCAACAGTACGGCCGAGTCCGTCCTGCAGCTTCCCCACCGGCAAGTAGTCGGGCAGGAGGCCGCAAAGGTCCTGCCGCCGGAACTACGGGCTGAGCTTATAGACGGGCAAATCCAAATTGGTGTGGTTGAAAAAGAAATCAACTGCACGGTGGGAGGCGGCAAAATTGTGCCCCTTGAAATAGGCGCCAGTTTGTTGGAGGACGAAAACGGGAATTCTTTGGGATATGTCATTCTGTTTAAAGATTTAACCGAGGTACGTTCGCTGCGCCGGGAAATTGAAAGAAGCCGGCGTTTGGCGACCGTGGGCGGCCTGGCCGCCGGGGTGGCGCATGAGATACGCAATCCGCTGAGCTCCATTAAAGGTTTTGCGACCTATTTCAAAGAGCGATACCAGGACTCGCCCCAGGACCAGAAAACGGCCGAAATCATGATTTCCGAGGTCGATCGCTTGAACCGGGTGGTGGGGCAACTTCAGGAATTCGCCCGGCCGGTAGAGGTATCACCCAAACCGACCTCCCTGAAAGACTTCATGGCCGATTCTGTTCGGTTGATCGAACATCAGGCCGTCGAGAAAAAAATCACTGTGAGGACAATGAATTCCGCGCGGGTGGACAAAGCCAATATCGATCCGGATCGTCTCAACCAGGTTCTGCTGAATTTATACTTGAATGCCATCGAGGCCATGGAGCCGGGCGGTACACTCGACGTGACCCTGAGCGAAATGAGAGATGGCGTCATCGGGATCGCGGTGGCGGACACAGGCGGCGGGATTGCCGGCCAAAATCTAGCCCGGATTTTTGATCCTTACTTTACCACCAAATCGACCGGCACCGGGCTGGGACTGGCGATTGCCCATAATATCATCGAAGCGATGGGCGGTCAGATCAGCGTCCAGAGTCGTCCCGGTCACGGTACTACTTTTAATTTGGCGATACCTAAACCGGATGAGTCGGAGCTACACGAATAAAATTAATCGCGAAAGCACGAAACGGCGAAAACACGAAAAAAACGAAATTAATTTCGTGCTTTCAAGCTTTCGTGTTTTCGTGATGAAAAACGTTTTACGCTACAATGCCGTCGATCCGTCTTGGCGGGCAGACAAACGGCCATTAGGCGTCCCAAAGGGGCGATAGAGAGAATCGACTAATGAAGAACAGGGACACAATTCTGGTAGTTGACGACGACACGGCCCATCGAACCATGCTGCGAACCCTGATCGGCGGCTGGGGCTATGAGATCGACGAAGCCGATGACGGCGCGGTTGCCATCGATAAGGTTAAAGACCGCTCCTACGATCTAGTGCTGATGGACGTTCGCATGGTGAAGGTGTCCGGCCTCGAGGCCCTGGAGCAGATCAAATCCTTTAACCCGGCCATTCCGGTGATCATCATGACGGCCTATTCTTCGGTGGACACCGCCGTCGACGCCCTCAAGCAGGGTGCCCACGATTACCTGACCAAACCCCTGGATTTCGATAAACTGAAACTAACCATCGCCAGGTCCATGGAGCACACCCGCCTCAGAGAGGAAAACCGTATTCTCAAGGAAAGCCTGGGCAGGCATTTTGACCGCCGCAACATCATCGGGCAGAGCCCGGCTATGGTCAATCTGCTGGAAACCGTGGCTCAGGTGGCGCCCTCGGAAGCTACCGTGCTGATCACGGGAGAATCGGGCACCGGCAAGGAACTAATCGCAGGGGCAATCCATTACAATTCCACCAGGGTGGAAGGACCGTTTGTAAAGATTAACTGCGCGGCTATCACCGAAACCCTGCTGGAATCAGAATTGTTCGGTCATGAAAAGGGCGCCTTCACCGGTGCCGACCGCCGCAGGGAGGGCCGATTTTACCAGGCCCACCGCGGCAGCCTGTTTTTGGACGAGATCAGCGAAATGTCCATGACCATGCAGGTTAAACTGCTGCGGGTCTTGCAGGAGCGGGAGATCACCCGCGTCGGCGGGGAAAAAACCATCCAGGTCGATGTAAGGGTCATCGCCGCCACCAACAAGGATTTACCGGATCTGATCGGCAAAGGAGAGTTTCGTGAAGACCTGTATTACAGGCTCAACGTAGTGGGTCTGGAAATTCCGGCCTTGCGCCAAAGGACCGAGGATGTGCCCCTGCTGGCTCAGCATTTTTTGCAGATCTTTGCGGTCAGAAACCACAAAAAGATAAAGAGCTTCACCCCCCGGGCCATGGATCTTCTCATCCGCCATGATTGGCCGGGAAATGTCAGGGAATTGATGAATGCAGTCGAAAGGGCCGTGGTGTTGTCCCGTGCCGATTATCTCTCTGAAAGTGATTTTCCCACGGCGGCCGGAGCGGACCCGATCGACAGCCATGCCGCAGCGGGAGCAGGATCGATCCACGTCGATTCTATCGCCCCGCTCGAAGAAGTCGAAAAGGCCACCATATTGAGAACTCTGGAGGCATGCGGCGGAAACAAGAGCAAGGCCGCCCGCCGTCTGGGGATCACCCGCAAGACCCTGCACAAAAAGCTGAAGATCTACGGAGTGATGCCTTAGCCAGAAGACCCTTCTTCGCTTTACAAGCTTCGCAGGGCAAGCGGATGACAGAATTCAGATGACCCTTCTTCGCTTTACAAGCTTCGCAGGGCAAGCGGAGGACGGAAAACAGAGGTCAGATGACAGAGGTCAGAGGACGGATGCCATCGATTGCGGATTTGAGATCTCAGATTGCAGATTTTTTCGATTCTGGATTTCGCAATTTATCAAGCCTGGCGGGCAGAAGTCAGAGGACAGAAGACGGAAAACAGAGGACGGAATACAGAGGTCAGATGACAGATGACGGAAGGCTGAAATCAGAAGACGAATGTGTTCGATTGCGGATTTGAGACTTCAGAATGCGGATTTATTAAAGGCAGGATTTCGCAGTTTAACAGGAATAGCAAGCCGAAATCAGAGGTGCGCAGTTCGCCGTGCACCTAAAGACGAATGCAGTGAGCCATATAGTTTGCGCCGCGTGTCGAAGGCCGAATACCGAATACCCCCGCTGAGCGGGATGACACATCCATCTTAATGAAAATAAGGAGTGCCTCGAAAGCCCAATGCCATTTCCGTTCGTCCACCGCCAGCGGTTAGCCTCCAAACTCTAACCTCCAACCCCATACCTTACACCCTATACCCTATACCATTCCGTCATCCCGTGCGCCGAAAGTCGAACGCCGAAAGCCACTTTCGTTTTTGTACCACAAACGGCATCCTTTCCCTTTCCGCATTCCGCATTCCCAATTCCGCATTCAGAACACCCTGCATCTCATACCCGATACGCTATACGCTATATGACCGATGGTCCCGCTGCGCCCTCATTTGACATACCTGTCAATCAGATTTATTTTCTAATTGCTGTTTCAGTCGTCTGTTCACTGCTTGCCCTGCGACTTGTCCCGCCGACGTGTGGGATCATAGCCCTAAGGCGAAGCAGGGTCATCTGTTCTCTGTCATCCGTCTTCTGTTTTCTGTCATCAGACTTCTGTTCTCTGTCATCTGTCTTCTGTCATCTGAATTCCGTCATCTGTATTCTGTTCGCCGTCCTCTGTCCTCTGGCAGCTGACTTCTGCGCCTAGGAGAAAACACAATGAAAAGATTAAACATACTGGCGGTGGCCACGCTTCTGCTGATCCCTGCGGCAGCGGGTTATTCAGCCGATCAAAGTGCCGAAGAGGTTCTCAAAGCCATTGTAAAGGTTCGGGCCGTCATTCATGAGGATGCGGCCACCGCAGCATCCCTCGGGACCGAACGCGAGGGCCATGGTGTCCTCATCGATTCGGCCGGACACATTCTCACCATCGGCTACCTGATACTGGAAGCCAAAAGCATTGAAGTCACCGGGCCGGAAGGCGACGTGCTCGAGGCAGCCTTTGTCGGGTATGACTATGACACCGGCTTCGGTCTTTTGCGGGTGGACAAAGCGCTGAACATCACGCCTATCAAACTCGGCATGTCGGCTGCGCTTAAGGCCGGGGAACCGGCCCTGGTGGCCGGGCACAACGGACCCGATGCCATTCTGGGCGTCCGGGTAGCGGCCCGGCAGGAGTTTGTCGGCTACTGGGAATACCTCCTGGATAATGCCATCTACACCGTGCCGCCTTACAAGGACTACGGCGGTGCCGCCCTGATCGGAAGCGACGGCTCCCTTCTCGGGATTGGTTCGATCTATACTCAGGTGATGATCCCCGGTCTTGGCGTGGCGCCCGCCAACATGTTCGTTCCCATCGATCTTCTCAAACCGATTCTCACCGACCTGATATCCGCCGGCAGATCCCGGCAGCCGCAGAAACCATGGCTGGGGATGCACACCGATGAATCCCACGGGCGTGTCTTTATCGTCCGCATCCGGACGGAAGGTCCCGCCCAACAGGCCAAGCTGCAGACAGGCGATCTCATCCTCAGAGTAAACGGCCAGCCCGTCGACGGACAGGCTGATTTTTTACGGAAAGTTTGGGCACTGGGAACGGCCGGTGTCGAGGTGCCGATCAGCATCCTGCGGGGAGCCAAGATACATGAGGTCACAGTGCGCTCGGCGGACCGCTATCAATTTCTAAAACTCGATCCGGAAGCCACCGCAACCAAAGAGACTATCTAATGCCGGGTAGAACCACAAGGCATCAAGAATTAGGTTCAGGGTATAGGTTGTTCTGAATGCGGAATTGGGAATGCGGAAAAGGAGAGGATGCCGTTTGTGGTAGAAAAATAAAAGTGGCATTCGGCGTTCGGCTTTCGGCGGACGGCCCTATGCCTGTATTCTTGTTTACTTGCGAAATCTCGAGTTAAATAAATCCGCAATCTGAAATCTCAAATCCGCAATTGATCGCACCCATCCTCTGCGTGCCGCGGCGAAGCCGGGTCCTCCGTTTTCGGTCATCTGTCCTCAGTCCTCTGTATTCTGACCTCCGCTTGCCCTGCGAAGCTTGTAAAGCGAAGAAGGGTCCTCCGTTTTCAGTCATCTGTCCTCTGTTTTCTGATTTTGACATCCGCCATAGAGATATTATTATATAGAAAAATTTTCTAGCTGATAAGGAGCAATGTACACAATGGCACAGGCGGACGCATACATTATCAAGTGCCCGGGATGCAAGGCGGCCAACCGGATTCCGGCCGACAGGATGGGCATGACGGCCAGATGCGGCAAATGCCATGAACCACTGAAAACGGACGATCCGGGTGCGCGCCCGGAGGATAGCTTCAAGATGCGCTGTACCCAGTGCGGCGCCAAAAACAAGATCCCGGCCGGCAAGCTTGATGCGGGGGCCCGCTGCGGCAAGTGCAAAACGCCCCTCGACACCAAGGAGTTGTTCACCCCCCAGCCTCTCATGATAACCGAAGCCAATTTCGACGACAAGGTGTTGAAGTCCCCCCTTCCGGTGCTGTTGTTCGCCTGGGCGCCCTGGTGAACGACCTGCGGTGCTGTGGCACCGATTATCGACCAGTTTGGGGTCGAATCGAAAGGCAAGATACGGGTCGGAAAGTTGAATATCGACACCAATCAGAATCTGGCCGCCAAATTTAACATACTCAGCATTCCTTTTCTGTATATTTTCGATAATGGAAACCTGAAAGAAAGCATGCCCGGCGGCATGCAGAAGCATGATTTGATGATGAAGATGGCGCCATACGTTTAGTACCCTTCTCCTAAATATGTCTAAGAACCCAAGGCGGCGTTGTCTCGCATTACGAAATGCACACCTCATAACAGATGACAGATAACCCGGCTTCGCCTTTCAGGCTTCCGACTTCGCTCTTCGAGCTACGACGGGACATGTCGCCGCGGCAAGCAGATGACAGATAACCCTGCTTCGTCACGCTTGAGCGGGACTTCGCAGGGCAGGCAGATGTCGTGGGGCACAAGTTGATGTTGTCCGAATCTACTTGAATTAAAACCCGGCATTTTTTACAAGACTGAATTAAATATTTTATGGCACAACAAAATAAAGATGAAGTGCTTGCCGATGAGATCAGAGAAATTCTCACCCAGGGCATCGATCTGAGTAACGACGTCGTCCACTTCATCGACTCCACCTTTGCCAACCCCACCGTTGCGGAGCTTCAAGCCGTCCTGGCCGACGATTCCAACTGCGAGAAGGACTCCCTGGTGGAACTGCTCTTTTTTCCGGACGAGTCCATTCAAATCCGGCTGGAGGAATCCATCGAGCGGCTCAGACCTCGAGCTGAAGACGTGGATAATATCCTGGACTGCCTCTGCCGGGAAGCGCTGGAGGCTAGTTTCCGCTTTGGGGATGGCCGGGGAACGCTGAAGCTGTCGGTTCCCGCAGACGCGGTCCGCCAGTTTCTGGTGCGCCTAAAAATTTCCAAACACCTGGATTCGGGATTGATCGAATGCATCCGCAATTACGGTGATGAGGAAAACTTTAACCGCTTCAAGGTGAAAATAAGAAATTCACGGTTTGCGCCTTCAACAAACAAGACCGGATTCCTGTGCCGCTTCTTCGATAAAATCGGCTCCCGGAGCAGCGACGTTTGGGAATGCCTCGAATTTCTGTTGGGATTTTTAGACGAGATCGAAGCAGATGCCGACATTTATCCGGCCCTGATGGCCCGCAAGAAATCGTATTTTATCAGCCTGCAGAAGGCAAAAAAGTTGGATGATCGCATAGAAAAATACAACGTCGAAACCCTGATGGCCCGGGGTGAAAGGATTGTGATGATCGACCAGGCCGACGTCCGTAAGAAAATGCGAATCATCGATCGTATCAGCCGGGCGGTTTTCGACAAGACCGAATATTTCGAGCAGCCTGTAAGGGATGATGGGCAGATTCAGGTTGACTCTCCGGAGAAAATTAAATCGATCATCGAAAAATTGTCTTAACTGAAGCGACTGACAGCCTGACTTTCAGGTGGCGGCGGTTGGCAGGGATTTGATGGGCTCATCGCTATCATCCTGAACGGACCGATTCAAATGCTCCATTCATTTTTCTTGTTAATTCCTAGTGGTTCTTTTCGCGCCTGGCTGCGGCTGACACAACCTGACAATTACAACTGCGGTGCCGATTGACAGGGGGGATGATTGGGGCTACGATAATTGAGTTTGCAGGTGACTACCGGAGAAGGACTGTGCAACCCAGCATTTTTCTGCAGTTGTCGAAAAAATGTTCCGATATGCAAACGTTTCCGTGCGTTTTTTCTGCAACTGCTTTTACCACCCTTCAAGTTTTTAGGAACATTTTCTTGAATAGCGCTATAAATTAACCGGAGGACTTCAGTCAAAAATGAAGCTGACACCCATCAAAATTCTGATCTGGGCCCTTGTCTGGTCGTTGTTGCCGGCACCGATGTCCGCAGGGCTTCAGTCGGCCGCCCTGGCGGCCGAATCCGAAATCACCCTTGAGCAAATCCTGGACCGGATGGAAAAACACTACACCGGCAACAGCTTCAAGGCCGAGTTTATCCAGGAGTCGACCATTAAGGCCATGCAGATCACCGACTTTGCCTCCGGGAAAATATTTGTGCGTTATCCGGGAAAAATGCGCTGGGAGTATGAGAAACCCGAAAAGCAGGTGATCATCACCGACGGCTTGAAACTATGGATATACAGACCCTCCGACAATCAGGTGATGACCGGCAATGCCCCGGCTTTTTTCAGCGACGGCAAAGGAGCCAGTTTTCTGTCAGACATAACCCTTGTGCGCAAAAAGTTCAGCATTTCGAGGGGGGAATCGAAGGACGATTTTTTCTACGAGCTCAAGCTGAAACCGCTGGAAAAAACCCTGGATGTAACCGATATCCGCCTGTCCGTCACCAAAAACACCTTTACCGTCATCCGGGTGATTACCTACAACTCCTACGGCGATGAAAACCGAATCGAACTGCTCAACCACCGGTTCAAACTCGACCTTGAGGATGCTCTGTTCAGCTTTGAAACACCGGAAGGAACGGACGTACTGCAGTTGGATGAATAAAGACGGAAGTCAGAAGACAGAAGACAGAAGACAGAGGACAGATGACAGAAGACCGAAGACCGAAAACGGAGGACCCGGCTTCGCCGCGGCACGCAGAGGACGGCTGTGATCGATTGCGGATCTGAGATTTCAGATTGCGGATTTCTTCAATTCTGATTTCGCAACTTAGCAAGCATGGCAGACGGATATCAGCCGCTTGCGGTTCGCCCTGCGCCGAAGGCCGAATGCCACTTTCGTTTATATACCACAAACCGCATCAACTCCCTTTCCGCATTCCCAATTCCGCATTCAGAACACCCTATACCCTATACCATTCCGTTATCCCGTGCGCCGAAGGCTGAACGCCGTGGCCTTCATTCCACCCCATGTACGACCCCCTAACCATTGAACCCTGAACCCCTAAACCCAGAACCTTCTTCTATTCACATACTGTTGATGATATCTTCCGGTATGTCCGCGTTGTTGTAGACTTTCTGGACATCGTCGCAATCTTCCAGCATCTCTATCAGCCGCACCATCTGCTCGGCTTCCTTGCCGGCAAGATTGGTGGTGTTCTGGGGCAGCATGGTGACTTGTGCCTCGATGCAGGGAATCGAAGCCCTGTCGATGGCCTCTTTGATGGATTCGAAATCTCCCGGTTCGGAGATGATTTCGTAATTGCCGTTGTCCTCTCGGACGTCTTCCGCGCCGGCCTCCAGGGCGGTTTCCATCAGCGCGTCCTCGTCCACGTCGTTTCCCTCGACCGCGATGTAGCCTTTTTTGTCGAACATCCAGGCCACACATCCGTTTTCACCCAGGTTGCCGCCGTTTTTGCCGAAGATGCTGCGGATGTCGGCCACTGTCCGGTTCTTGTTGTCAGTCAGGGACTCCACCAGCACCGCCGCACCGCCCGGCCCATAGCCTTCGTAGATGCTTTCTTCGTAATTTACGCCCTCGAGCTCGCCGGTCCCCTTTTTGATGGCGCGTTCGATGTTGTCCTTGGGCATATTCTCGGATTTGGCGGCCTGAACCGCGGTTCTCAGCCTGGGGTTGGCCTCCAGATCGCCCCCACCCAGGCGTGCGGCCACGGTGATCTCTTTGATCAGTTTCGTGAATATTTTACCCCTTTTGGCATCGGTTGCGGCTTTTTTATGCTTGATGCTCGACCATTTGCTGTGTCCTGACATAGGCACCTCCCGGTGCTGAATTGAATTAAATTCAATTCAGTACTCTATTTTTTTTAGACCTAACCCGATAACAAATATCTCCTTGCTGGCCTTGCGGCTGCTGCGTGGCTTGAAAATCTTCTGTCTGTCAAAGCAATCTCTGACCGAATTTGAAAACTGATTGAAATCCGCTCCCTGGAAGATTTTACAGACAAAGGATCCTCCAGGCCGCAGAACGCTCTGCGCGATACCCAGGGCGGCCTCGCATAGAGCCGCGGAGCGGGCCGCGTCAACCGCCTTGTGTCCGGTAGTGGCCGGCGCCATGTCGCTCATAACGACGTCGAAATCGCTGCCAAGGTTCGCCGGCGTCCAGGGTGAACACATCCCCGGCGATGATCTCTATGTTGGATGTCGCCCGGATCTTGACCGGCTTGATGTCAACGCCGAATACGCGCCCCTTCTCCCCGACCAGTTTGGCGGCATATTGCAGCCAGGATCCCGGGGCGCATCCCAGATCGAGAATTTTGTCACCCTTGCCGATCAAGCGGTGTTTTTGCTGAATTTCTTCCAGCTTGTAAACCGATCTGGCCGCATAGCGGTCCTTTTTTGCCTGTCGCGAGTAATGATCCTGCCACGGATTGCGCCGGCCGGATTTACGTTTCATAAGCTCGGGTTGTGGGCTGCGCGTTTCGGGTTACGGGTTTTGAGTTGAGCGTTTCTGGTTGCGAGCCGCGAGTTGCGTGCCCCGTCTTCTGGCTTGCTGTTTCGAAATCAGCCTTTGCAGCTCCGATTTCCAACAATCGAAACAAAAACGTTACTTTATACAATTAGATGGACGATCAGTCAAGATTCAGTTGGCTCAGACAAACAGCATCCGGTTAAATGATTTGAGAAATCTGCTTAACCGGCGAAATCTGTGGACGAAAAGCTTGGTAGGTAGCGGCGCTGCTGCGCTGTGCCGCTCTTTGCTCCAATTCTAAAACAGATTTTCAACCGCCTCCGTCACGGATCTAACGCCGACGATCTCGATCCCTTCGATACCGGGCAGGCGCTTGAGATTGCTTTCCGGGGCCAGACAGCGGTTGAAACCCATTTTGCGGCTCTCGGAAATGCGGGTATCCACCTGGCCGATGGCCCTGACCTCACCGGTCAAGCCGACCTCACCCAGGACCAGGGTGCCCTCGGTAATGGGTTTGTCCAGAAAGCTGGAAGCGACTGCGGCAACAATGGCCAGATCCACCGCCGGTTCGACCACTTTTACCCCGCCGGCCACGTTCATGAAGATGTCGTACCCCATCAGGTGCATGCCCAGATTTTTTTCCATTACCGCCGCCAGCAGGGCCACCCGGTTGGCGTCCAAACCCAGGATTGTGCGTCGGGGTGTCCCGAAATTCGTGGCGCTGGCAAGGGCCTGCAGTTCGACCAGAATCGGCCGGGTGCCTTCCATGCTGGCCGTTACCACCGAACCCGCCGCGCCGGCGGGGCGTTCGGACAGGAACACGGCCGACGGATTGGCGACTTCAGCCAGACCCCCGGATTTCATTTCGAAGACACCGATTTCATTGGTCGAGCCGAAGCGGTTTTTAACCGCCCGCAGGATCCGGAATATATGATTGCGATCGCCCTCGAAGTATAAAACGGTGTCGACCATGTGCTCGAGCAGTTTGGGTCCGGCAATCGCGCCGTCTTTGGTCACATGACCGACCAGAAAGGTGGGGATGCCCGTTGTTTTGGCCATCATCATCAGCCGCACGGTTGCCTCCCTGACCTGGCTGACACTGCCGGGGGCCGAGGTCAACTCGGCATTGAACATCGTCTGAATCGAATCGATCACAAGGACGGCGGGTTTGCTGGTTGCGATCATCTGCAGGATCGACTCAATTTCGACTTCCGAGACCACCAGCAGTTCGGCGGCCACGCTATTCAACCGCTGGCTGCGCAGCCGCAGCTGGCGGATCGACTCCTCACCGGAAACATAGAGCACCCGGTGTCCCTGAAGCGCCAAACCATGCAGCGCCTGCAGCATCAAAGTGGATTTGCCGATACCCGGATCGCCTCCGATCAGGACCAGGGTGCCGGGCACCAGACCGCCGCCCAGCACGCGATCAAATTCCCTGATATCGGTTTGCAGCCGCTGTTCGCTGTCCAGCTTAATCGAATCGATGGCCACCGGTATGTTGGCGGACGCCGCCGGCCGCCCGGCGGTACCGATTTTTGTACCGACCGCCATTCTTTCTTCGACCAGCGAGTCCCACGTGCCGCAGTCCGGGCATTTGCCCATCCATTTGGGTGCCTGATAGCCGCAGGACTGGCAGCAGTAGATGGTTTTGGGTTTCCTTTTCACGATGGCAAATTACCGGTATTTATGCTATTATTGATCTGTATGGCGTTCTAAATAGCATGTGATTTCGATAGGATCAAGCCGGAAGCTAAAAAGGGAACGCAAATATCACAATCCGCCTGTAGTATTTTTGCAATTCGTGATTAGTTTCTGTTTTAATCCAATTCTATAAACCGTATGTCCGGCAGACCACTCTTCAAGGTTCTTATCCACGTTGAAAATATGAGGTAAATTTACAATGCCCCCTCGGGTAGATCAAACCAACAAAATTCAAGCCATCGCCGTATTTTTCACAGCCATTTTGTTATGGTCAGGATTGTCCTGGGCTGCCACGCAAAATACCAAGCGGCATTTCGAACCTTTGCAAAGAAAACTGATTCAGGACGGCTTCGATCCCGAAAAGATCAAACGCATCTATAATCGACCTCAGGTGAAATTTGAAGCCGAGGGGATCATCGTTTTTTTTACTTACAGCGAATCCAAGGTGAATTATGATCAGTTTTCCAACGACTGGTCGATCCGCAAGGCTAAAAGATACCAGAAAAAACATCGGGAAGAGCTTGCCCGGGTTGAAGAAGCCTACGGTGTGGACAAGAATGTCATCACTGCCATCCTTCTGGTGGAATCCAGCCTGGGCCAAACCCTGGGCACCCGTTCCACCTTGAACGTCCTATCCACCCTCGCATCCCTGATGTATTCACAGGCGCGCAGCGATTTGTATACCATGATCCTCGAAACCCAGAAAAAGTCGCGCAAAAGGTATGAGAAATCCGCCAAAAGAAAATCGAAGTGGGCCTACAGGGAATTGAAAGCATTTTTAGAATACGCCGCCCGGGAAGGGTTCGATCCCGTCGAAATGCCGGGCTCCTTCGCCGGCGCCATGGGACTCGCCCAGTTCATGCCCTCCAGCATCCTGGCCTATGGCAAGGACGGCAACAACGACGGCACCATCGACCTGCTCACCCATGCCGATGCCATGGCCAGCATCGCCAACTATCTCAAGCGCCACGGCTGGCGTCCGGGAATCGGCCGGAAAAAGAAGGAAAAAGTCATTTACCACTACAACCACAGCGATTATTATGTTAAAGCAGTCCTGAAAGTCGCCCAGCGCTTGGGAAGCTAGTCCGTGCTCCTTCACAACATTCATCTCCAAGTTGAGGTTTAGTGGTTCCAATATCTGACCGGGCTATGGCGATATAGGTTTCGGGTGTCAGGTTTCAGGAAAGGACTGTTTAGAGACCGGTGTTTACGGACACCGATCAACCGTGTTTTAGGCAAATTAGGCATTTTAGTGCATTTTGGGCATTTTTATCCATGACCATTAAAACAGCAGTGATCTTCGTCGGTTTGTGCGTGCCGTTTTTCCTGGGCACCATCTGGGCCATCGTCGATGTGGCCCAGAGGGATTTCGGAACCGGGGGCAAAAAAGCCCTGTGGTGGGTTGTTGCCTCGGTGCCCTTTGTCGGTTTTATTGTTTGCCTGCTATTCGGATTCCGCAAGGGGAAAAAGACGGGTCTGACGATTTAATGCAACAGCATGTTTTTTTATTCTTGTGCCACCATACGACAAACAACAATCGCATTGGGTCATCTACCAATTATCATTTGACATTAGCCACTATTTTTTATATTCAACAGGTCACAAACAGCTTATTTTGGTCCCATCGTCTAGTGGTTAGGACGCCGGCCTCTCACGCCGGTAACGGGGGTTCGAATCCCCCTGGGATCACCAAGATATCAGAGAGCCTCCCTCGAGAGGCTCTTTATATTTTGGATAGGGTCAGGACGTCCCCTTTTCAAGCGGGATAGCCGGGGTTCGTCAGCCCGAGGCTGATAAAAATCCCCCTGGGATCATCCTGCTTCGCCTGCGGCTTCGCAGGACGAGCCACATGCGTCACTTGCAGATTGCCCTTTCGTTGAAACTACGCAGGACAGGTCGCCTGGCAAGCCTAATAAAAAAGTCGCTCATCCACGGCTTTTTTTTGGTTGTCAATTGCCATAACATTTTCCTCAAACTTGACCCCCACTATAAGCCCATCTTTTAAAAACAGGAGCTAAAGTGAGCGTTTCGATTTTTCGGAATGTTTGAGCGCTGCTTATTTTAGTTCAGAAGGGAGCTATACCAATGGCGAATGAACCAACATCCATCGAAATCATGGGGCTGGGCAACGTGTCGGCAGTTTTATCGGGGCCGGATCAATCCGGTAATGCAAACAAAACCGGTGTGGTCATCGCCCATGGTGCCGCCAACGATATGAACAACAGCCTGATTGTCGCTGTTGCCGATGGCCTTGCGTCCGCCGGTTATACTACGCTTCGATTCAATTTCCCGTACAAAGAGAAAAAAAGAAATCACCTGACGGAGAGCCGACTCTGATTCGTACCTGGCAGGGCGCGGTCACGCACTTGTTGAACAATGAACGCTTCCCGGTGGATCGTGTGGTCGCCGCGGGCAAATCCATGGGGGGACGGATAGCATCTCAGATGGTCGCCGCCGATCAGATGACGGTGGAGGCCCTGATTTTTCTCGGTTATCCTTTGCATGCGCCGGGCAGAACAGACAAATTGCGGGATTCGCATTTGTACGAAATTAAAATACCAATGCTTTTTTTCGCGGGCACGAGAGATCCGCTGTGCAATATGGAGAAACTGCGGGAGGTCCTCGACCACCTGCCGGATCAATGCGATCTGGAGATTGTGAAAGGCGGTGATCACTCCTTCAAACTCCCCAAATCATCGTCCGGATCCCCAGAAACGGTACACCGGCAGGTTGTAGATAAGTGCCGTCAATGGCTTGAGCCGATTGCCGAATGACACAGGCAGAAATGAAACGATAATTTGGAGAGAATTATTTAAAAAGCCTCCAAACAATCCAAATGATCTTACATTTTGCACCTAAAAAGTGCTTGACATCATGCGTTGGTTAGTATACTTAATTAACCAACTTGTCGGAATCAATATCCTCCTCTTTCTACTTATCAACTCAACCAATTGTATATCATGGGCCTATTCCCATGGACTTTGGAAAAGACAGCAGCTATTCCTTGATACTCGACCTGGTCAGAAAGAAAAGCCCGATCAGTAGGGTTCTGCTGGCCAAGAAGCTCGGTCTGAGTAAAGTTACCGTATCGGCTATCATTAACGAACTGATCGATGAGGGCTTAATCATTGAAATCGGTGAAGGGGCCGGTGGTGAAAAAGGGGGGCGCAAACCGATCCTATTAGGACTTAACGCGTCCGTTAAGCATGCGGTCGGAGTGGATATAGGCACAACCAATACCGTGGCGGCGATCGGCAACCTGAGAGGTGAGGTTCTTGCAAGAATCCAGCGGCCGACCCGGAGAAATCGATCATTCCAGAGCGTATTCAAACAGGTCGGCCAATTGGCAAACGAAATCATTGAAACGTCCAAAATCGATAGAGGTAGCATACTAGGCGTTGGTATTTCCGTGCCCGGATTGGTCAAGTCCGACGAGGGTGTGATTTGCGTTTCACCGGATTTGAATTGGGAAAATATAGAAATCAACCGGGCCCTTGGTGAGATAATCGGATTCCCTGTGGTCTCGGATAATTGTACCAGAGCGATGCTCCTCGGAGCCAAATGGCATGGTAAGGCCAAGGATGCAAGAAACGTATTTTATGTGAATATCGGCTACGGTATCGGTTCGGCCCTGATGGTAAATAACCAAATCTATTCAAACCACAGCGAATTCGGGCACATCCATGTTTCTGACAAACAAGTTCGCTGCAATTGTGGGAAATTTGGGTGTTTAGAGGCGGTTGCCTCCGGTAATGCTATAGAGCTTGCAGCGAACAACTCCGTTACCGTCAAAGAAAAAAACAATGATTGGATCACGGCCAAAACCCTTGCGGAGCTGGCAAGGACGGGAGATGTTCAAGCCCAAGACATTTTCTTTGAAGCGGGTCAGTTCCTTGGAAGAGCCACCGCAATAGCGGCGAATATGTTTAATCCGGATAAAATTATTTTAGGCGGTGGCGTAACCTTGGCAATTGATCTGCTGCAAGAAGCGCTTCAACGTGAATACGAAAAGCACACGATGAGCGATATTAAATCGAGCACGGTTATTGAAATATCTCCATTGGGCATGGATGCCGGCGCTTATGGTGCCATCGCATTGGCTCTGAATAAATTCTTGTATAAAACCGATAGGGGCCAAGAATTATAACGGGAAATGGGATTTTTTGCGGATTCCAGACTGGGACTGAAAAGCACCGCTCTCAGGATGCGTAACGACCCGAACACCCGGCGTTAATCGGCCCTGGAGAAAGGAGGTGAATCCGTCACACACCAGCCATTGTTTCTTCGACAGTCTGGTCCTTGTTAATGGAGGGGGTTAAGGGCTTATTCGTATCATCCACATTCCCGTGGATGCCCGCATAACCGGGGCGAGCCCTATGAGGAGTCTCCGTAATCTGTAACCTTTTGGCATGAGGAGGTCGCATTATGAAAGGAAGAGCAAAATCTTTTACACTCGTTGTATCTTTGGTATTCATTTTTATGGTCATATTTTCCGCCGGCAGCGTCTGTGCCGAACAACAAACCTATGCGATGGTCGTATTCTTAAAAGGATCGGAATTTTTTAATTGGGCCTACGGCGGAATGCAGGATGCAGCCAAACTTCTGGGGGCTGATATCAAGACTGAGCTTCGCGGTCCTGCTACTTGGGATGCCTCACAGGAGGCTCGCGCCATCGAGCAGCTCATTGCCAAGGGTGTCAATGGAATTATCGTAACTGCCGGAGATGCTACCACATTGAATCCGGCCATTGACAAGGCCGTGGCCAGGGGTATCCCGGTTATCACTTTTGATTCCGATGCTCCCGAAAGCAAGCGGCTCTGCTTTGCCGGTACCAACAATTACGAAGCGGGCAAGGTGGCCGGCAAAGCCATGGTTGAGTGGCTGAATGGTGAGGGAGAGGTCGGCATATCCACCTTTCCCGGCCCGAATCATCTGGTCGAAAGGATCAGAGGATTTAAAGACGGTCTGGCAGGCTCCAAGGTAAAAGTCGTGGCGACGTGCAACGATGAGGGCAAGGTGGCCGCTGCTGAAAGTGCCATTACGGCTATGCTTCAGGCCCATCCGGAAATCGACGCCGTCTTTGCCGCCCATGGAAATCCCGGGCCCGGCGCCGTTGCTGCGGTAAAAAATGTGGGCAAAGAAGGCCAGATCCAGATCATGGGGTTTGATTTCGGCATGCCCGTCGTCGAGGCTATCGATAAAGGCCAGATTCGGGGAACCGTCGGCCAAAATCCATATCTGATGGGCTACGTAAGCATGATGATGGCATGGGGTGCGAACCAGAAGACGCGAGTTGATGGTCCCCATGCGCCGCCAAGCATCAACACGGGGGTGCGTATCCTGACCAAAGAGGACATCGGCGTTTATAAAAGCCCGCCCCCCTTTGTGTCAGGCAAGTAATCCCGGTCATAAGTAAGGCAAAAGCGGGTAAGTCGGCCAGGTCCCGTTGACCTGGCTGACTTTTCTCTCGTTCCGGGACAACCAACGGATTGAACGAAATGCTACGCAAGCTGGCTGAACAAACGAATCTGGGGCTCCTCGCGGTGACGGTATTATTGTTCACCGTGATGAGCACGATCTACTCACACTTTTTGACGCTCTACAACCTTGAAGTGATCGCCATGGGCTTCGTCCAGGAAGCCATAATGGCGTTGGGTATGTCGATCATCATCATATCAGGCGGCATCGATCTTTCCGTCGGATCCGTGCTGGTGTTCTCATCGATCCTGGTGGGGCTGTTTCTAAAAGCCAAACTGGGGATTGCCGCTTCCATCATTTTGACCCTTGGCATTTCAGGCTTTATCGGATTTCTAAACGCTGTCATGATCAACCGGCTGCGCGCCCATCCGTTCATCGTCACTCTGGGAACCATGACGGTGGTCAGAGGATTTGCATTGGTGCTTACCGGCGGCCACCCGGTCACCGGATTCCCCAAAAGCTTCTCCTATTTTGGTCAAGGTTACCTTTTCAATATCCCGTTCCCGGTGGTTTTATTCATCATTCTGGCTATTGGATTTCATATCTGCCTCAGAAAAAGCAAATACTTTTCTCAAGTGTACTTCATTGGCAGCAACCCGGATGCTGCTCGTTTATGCGGCATGAATGTTGAACGTTTTAGATGGGTTATCTATGCCACCAGTGCAACCCTCGCGGGAGCGGCCGGTATTATTACGGCCTCACAATACATCAGCGCGAACGCAAGCTTCGGGCTGGATGCGGAGTTGCGTGTGATAACCGCCGTAATCATCGGCGGCGCAAGCTTGAGCGGCGGCGTGGGTTCTATCGGCCGCACGGTGCTGGGGGTTATTTTCCTGGCCATTGTGGCCAACGCATTGGTCCAGGCGGGCGTGCCGACCTATTGGGAGAAGGTCGCATATGGGGCCATGCTGGTTTTTTCGGTAACGCTGGAACAATATTTCAGGTACAGACGAACCGGCGTCGAGGATAATTGGAGAGATTTTATGCTGGGAGGCGGATGATAATCGGACCATACGGCTCCACAGCAAGATTTACCAGCTGAACGTTATGGCGGAGTAAGGCATGACTTTGGGAGAAAAGTGTTAGGATGAGCGCTCGTTCGAAATCATATCAATTCATCTCCACAGCGCTGCTTGCAAGGGAAGTTCAACTGCTGCTTTTGACATTGATTGTCAGCGTGGTCATATCCATATTGACACCCAACTTTTTGACCGACAGTAATCTCAAGTCTGTTGCCATGGGCATGACCTATGACTTGATTGTGGCCCTGGGCATGACCTATGTGTTGATATTGGGAGGGCTCGACCTGTCTGTCGGTTCCAATATCGCCTTTTCCGGAATCGTCACCACTTTGTTGCTGCAAAAGGGAGTCGTTGGTGTACCCGTCGCCATCTGTATCGGTCTGGGTGTGAGTTTTTTTATCGGTGCCATTAACGGGGCCGTAATTGCCAGATTCCGCATAAATCCCTTTATTGTTACCCTGGGTATGATGTCTTTAGCCCGAGGTGCGGCGATGGTCCTGACCTCGGGCTATTTTGTCACCAGCTTGCCGAAAAGCTTTTTGATTATCGGACGTGGCGAAATTTTAGGGATACCCTTTCCGGTTATTGCATCAGTAATACTCGTCATCGTATTCGATTTTCTTCTAAAGAATTGGGTTCCCCTGAACCGGGCATTTCATGTGGGCGCCAGTCCCGACAATGCCGAGCTGTTGGGAATCGACGTCAAACGCACCGTGTTCTTTGGATTTGCGCTGTGCGGCCTGTTTTCAGGTATATCCGCAATCTTCATGTGTTCCAGATTGGCGATGGGATATGCTCAATTCGGTTTGGAAATCGAACTCAGGGCGCTCGGTGCGGCGGTGATCGGGGGCGCGACTTTTTCGGGCGGTCGCGGCAGCATCTGGGGGACATTTCTTGGGGTTCTGCTTTTGGCGCTGATTAACAATGGATTCGTTTTGATGGATGCGTCAATTTACTGGCAAAAAGTTGTGAACGGCACAATTTTAATTATAGCCATCGCAACGGCTGTCCGTCACGCGAAACGCAAGTGAAGGTGATGGGAAAGGAGGAATGTAAAATGCTGCAGGCTGTCATGACCGCGCCGGGGGAGATCCTGTTTAAGGAAGTCCCCACGCCTGAACCGGCGGAAAGAGAGGTTCTTGTCCAAATGATGAGGATCGGTGTTTGCGGATCCGATATTCACGTTTACCATGGCAAGCATCCCTTTACCTCATACCCCGTTGTACAGGGCCACGAAATATCAGGTCGCATTGTGGCGTTGGGAAAAGAGGTAAAAGAGTTTGAGAAAGGTAACAAGGTCACCATCCTGCCTCAGGTCGTATGCGGACAGTGCCGGCAATGCCAAACCGGCCGCTACCATATCTGTGATCATCTAAAAGTTATGGGATTCCAGACGACGGGGACCGCCTCTGATTACTTCAGTGTGGACGCCGATCGTGTATTGAAGCTGCCCGAGGAGATGAACTGGGATCACGGCGCCATGGTCGAACCTTTGGCTGTCGGTGTGCACGCTCTGGCTCGAAGCAGAGACATCTCCGGGAAAAATATTCTCGTCCTGGGTGCCGGCCCGATTGGAAATCTCACGGCCCAGGCCGCCAAAGGAATGGGCGCCCGGCGGGTTATGATTACCGATATCAGTAAATACCGACTTGGGATAGCCGAAAAATGCGGCATAGATTTTTGTGTCAACAGCATGGCAAAGGATCTGACGACGGAGCTTAAAAATGCCTTTGGCCCGGATGGGGCAGACCTGATCATGGAATGCGTGGGCACCAACACGACCATCGACCAAGCCGTGGCGAATGCTCGCAAAGGCACCGATATCATCGTGGTCGGAGTGTTTGAAGAAAAGGCCAACGTGGATTTAGGACTGCTGCAGGACCGTGAACTTAGACTCATCGGAACCTTAATGTATCAGCGTCCGGATTTCGAAAAGGCCGTCGACTTGATGGGCACAAACAGCGTTTCTCTGGATCCTTTGATCAGCGATTACTTTGACTTCACTGATTATTCGAAGGCATACCTGCACATAGAAAAAAACAAAGAAAAATCTCTTAAGGTGTTCATCAAGGGGAGGATGTCATGAAAGCTTTTGATTTTTACCTGCCGACTAAAATTCTTTACGGCGCCGGACGTGTCAAAGACGTCGGCCAGGCGATAAAATCCTATGGCAGCAAGTGCCTTGTGGTAACCGGGTCGGTATCTGTCGCTAAAACGGATATTTTTGCCAAAGTCGAAACGGCTTTAAAAGAGGAAGGTGTAGAAGTATTTCACTTTGACGGTGTGACGCCAAATCCGACAACCGAGGCGGTGGATGCCGGAGCGGCGATGGCCTTAGAGAAAGGCGTCGATGTCGTACTGGGAGTCGGTGGCGGCTCGAGTATGGACACCGCCAAGGCTATCGCCGTCGGTGCCACCCACCCCGGAACTGCCTGGGACTATCGAATTTTCACCGACAAAGCGATTACCGCAGCCACACTTCCGATTGTCGTGGTTTCAACCACTTCCGGTACCGGCTCCCAGACAACGCCGGTATCTGTTGTGACCAATCCAGCGGAAAAATGTAAATTCGCCCTGGTTGACCAATTACTATTTCCCCGTGTCGGCATCGTCGATCCGGAGTTGATGGAAACACTGCCGCCCCATGCAACCGCATCGACCGGTTTTGACGCCTTCACTCATGCCTTTGAAAGCTATGTTCATAAGACTGCGACACCGTTCACGGATATGTGCGCCTTGGAAGCTTTGCGCTTGATCGTTCAATACCTCCCCCGGGCAATCCATGACGGGCGCGACAAAGAAGCCAGGGCCAATTTGGCGTGGGCCGATACCCTGGCGGGCGCCTGCATCGCCAATGCGGGTGTGGTGTTGCCGCACAGTATCGCGATGGCCATCGGGGGCCATGCGCCTCACGTCAGGCATGGCGAAGCGCTGGCAGTGGTCTATCCGGAATTTTTTCACTACACGCATGCTTCGAGTATAAAAAAGTTTGCAGCAATCGGGCGCCTGCTCGATGATGGCATTGCCGATAAACCCGATGAGCAGGCAGCGGAGAAATCCTGTGAAGCCATGGAGCAATTCCTGAAAAACATTGGCATGTATTTTACCCTAAAATCCTTGAACGTCCCGGAAGACGAGCTGCCGGCAATAGCCGACGATTCTGTGAAACTTCCGGATTATTCGGTGAACCCGCGTGTGCCGGACCGCGATAAGATTTTCGATCTGATTAAACTGGCGTATGATCGGTGATTCTATAGGATAAAGCACTTCTTGATTATTCGGCGGGTATTGGCGCGGCCGCTAGCGGCAAGCGTCCAGTCTGATCAAGGGAAGAAACCAATGAACATCGAACATCGAACGTCCAACATCGAACATCGAATAATGCATTCTGTCTATTTTATTATAAAGACGGAGCAAAGCGATTCCACCCTTCGACATTCTGCGGTTCGATATTCGATATTCTGCGGTTCGCCTTTAACGTAGTTTCACACGATTAAAGCCTGACGTAATTGACTATTTGTGAAAAGGAAAACAGCAGCATGAATTCATCAGAAAATGCGATAGAAAAACGCCAACCGATTTTGTCCATTCGAGGCGGCTCGAAACGATTTGGCGGCATCCAGGCCCTTGACAATATTAATCTTGATATTTTTGAAAATGAGATATTAGCACTGCTGGGAGACAACGGTGCCGGAAAGTCCACTTTGATCAAAGCGATATCAGGCGCATACACCCTTGATGAGGGTGAGATTCATTTTGAGGGTAAACAGGTCGATATTTCAAAACCGGATGATGCCCACCGCCTGGGCATTAAGACCGTTTATCAGGATCTGGCATTATTCGGGATTCTTGATGTTACCGCCAACCTTTTCGCCGGCTCCGAATATACCCGTTGGGGATTCCTTCAAAAGAAAAAAATGGACAAAGAGTCTCAGACAGTGCTTTCCCAATTAAAAACCACCATAAAATCTCTAAGACAGGAGGTCCGTTCTCTTTCCGGCGGCCAGCAGCATTCCGTAGCCATCGGGCGAGGCGTCTTTATCGGGCATGAACCAAAATTGATCATCATGGATGAACCCACGGCGGGACTCGGGGTCAAACAAAGCCGTGAGGTCCTCAGGCTGCTTAAAGAGCTGGGCAAGAAGTTCGCGATTATCTTTATTACCCACAATTTAGAGTACGCCTTTGAAGTGGCGCAACGGGCTGTCGTGCTGTGCAGCGGGCGGATTGTCGGCAAACTGGACATGGCCGAAGCAAGCCACAATCAAATCGTCAGCTTGATGATGGGCGTTGAAGATGCCGCCTAGAGAATCTTCAAATCTTTTCAACCGGAGATCTTTTGAAAACTAATGATACTTGCAATCGGAGAAATATTATTCGATCAGTTTCCTGAGTACCGCAAAATGGGGGGCGCACCGTTTAATTTTGCCTACCACCTGGCGAAATTAGGTATTCCGGTCAGGTTTATCAGCCGTGTCGGTGCCGATAAGCCTGGGGAGGAAATTCTAAGGTATCTGAGAAGTAAAGATTTTCCAAGTGATGATATGCAAATTGACCCCGGCAAATCAACCGGAATGGTTAATGTTGACTTGGCAGCGGGTGGTGAGCCGACCTTTCATATTCTGCCCGATGTCGCCTATGATTACATCACCTATGAAAATGTTTTCGAATCAATGGATGAGGATGAGGTTGACCTTGTATATTTCGGATCGCTTATCCAAAGGAGTGATAAGGGATACTCGAATCTGCAAACGTTTCTCGAGAGTATAAAAACGAACACAAAATGCCTTTTTGACATTAATTTACGCCCGGACTGCATCAATGAAAAAGCTGTGCTCGATTCCCTTGGAAATGCGGACCTGCTGAAATTAAACGTTCAGGAATTTGAGTTTCTTAGGGCGATTTTCGGGCAAGGCATGGTATCGAAACAATTTGTCAATCATCTCATCGAGCGATATGCACTAGAAATGATCGCCTTGACCAAAGGAGCTGAGGGCAGCGAATTGTTCTTGCCGCAGGGGCATTATGCCATTAAATCGCGAAGGCTGGCCCGTTTGTCGGATACGGTGGGTGCCGGCGATGCCTATGCCGCAATATTGGCGATTGGACATATTAAAAAATGGCACCCCAAAGATATACTCGATACTGCTGCCGAATTCGCTGCCAAAATTTGTGAAATCGAAGGTGCTATTCCCCAATCAGATCAGTTTTACTCTGCTTTTATCGGTGCACAAGGTTCGTTGATTAATGACACCCAAGGGGTCGCATAAAAAGACATGTGGGCTAAACTATTACTCGCTCGCTCTCGATATTGGTACGAACTGATATCCAAAAAAGCAAGGCACGCTTTACCAAGTATCAACATCAGGCGCGCTACCCCCCACTTTTATACAAGTCAAAAGTGATTACCTTTCATGAGCAATCCAACATTGCCATTGTTTCCTCACAAATAGCTGAAAAAATGCTGAAAATGAGCCTTTTTGGCTTCAGACCAAGAGGTGCCGATCATGGAAAAACTCATCATTACCGCCGCCATCACCGGCGGCCGGATTTCTCGGGAAATGACGCCGTATATTCCCATTACGCCGGAGGAAATTATTCAGTCCGCCTATGAATGCTGGCAGGCGGGCGCCGCGATCGCTCATATCCACGTGCGCGATCCGCAAACACAACAGGGGACCCAGGATGTGGAGATTTTCAGGCAGGTGGTTGAACCCCTGCGTGAGAAAACCGACTTGATTTTGTGCCTGACCACCAGCGGGATTCCGGGACGGAACATTCCCACCGAAGACCGACTTGCGCCGGTTGATTTAAAACCGGAGTTGGCTTCATTCGATCCCGGCTCCTTTAACATCGGCGCGGGAGTGTATATCAACTCACCCGAATTTCTGGATCGTGCAGCCGAAAAAATGAGCGCAAACCGGGTCAAGCCTGAATTTGAAATATTTGACCTCGGCATGATTATCAGCACCCTGCGTTTGAAAGACCAGGGAAAGATAGATGAACCGCTTCATTTCCAATTCGTTATGGGAACCCGCTGGGGGGCGCCGGCCACAGCCAAAGCCCTTTTGCACTTTCTGGAGCACATCCCGCCATCTTCCACCTGGTCGATTATCGGGGCCGGCAGATGGCAGCTGCCGATGTCCATGATGGCGCTGGCGATGGGGGGACACATCCGGGTCGGTCTGGAGGACAGCCTGTACTATGCCAAGGGTGTCCTGGCCGAAACCAACGCCCGGTTTGTGGAGCGCATTGTCAGGATCTCCAGGGAGTACGGGCGTGAAATTGCCTCCGCCGACGAGGCCCGTGAAATTTTGAGCCTTAATAGCTGAATTTCAAAAGTGCGCGACGGGCTCTATCCGACCACAGCCACACGCCCTTATCGGGCCGAGACGGTTTCCCCTCCGAAAAACCAGGCCGAATTCCGGAGATTATACCGTTACTTTTCGAGGCGGATCCCTTCGGCCGGAAGGCCTCCATCAATGACCCGGGCCGCATTAAAGGAAGCTGTTCAGTGGGTTTAAAAAGGCGGCCTGCTGATGGTCTTTCCTGCCGGTGAGGTCTCTCATTTCCAGTGCAAAACCAAAAAATCGAGGATCCCGAATGGAAAATTGCGGTTGCCCGCATACTGCGCTGGACCCGGGCCAAGATTGTAGCGGTCTATTTCAAGGGAGCCAATAGTTTTGCCTTTCAGGCTGCAGGCCTGATACATCCGCTGCTGCGAACCCTGATGCTTCCGCGGGAATTATTGAATAAAAGATTAGCCCGGTTAGAAGCATGCCGCTTTCGGCAGATTTGATGTGTAAGCAAGAAAAATGAACAAAAAAATTATCAATTATTGAGATAACTATCTGTAAATAATAAAAAAATAACTTATTGAAGATTTAATTTAAGAAGAATTGTAAGAATCCCTAAAGTTAATATGGCTGAGTGCCGATATACATGTTTAGCTATTTTATATAAAATAAAATCATGTCGTTTCCTGAGATAAAGCCAAACCTATCGTGAGGTAGGGACGGAAAGCCACGGGTCTCAAAGAGATAGCCGGGTTGCCTTGACAGTGACAAGCAAACCGGACAACCATATAATACCAGGGGGCCCGGTTTTTTGTTTCGGCAGACTATTATCTACAAGGGTGAAGAGGGATTATTAGGCTTTGGTACATCCGATAATGTTTTCTTTTGGTGGGAGTGATTGTCAATGTTGGCTTTTAAGTGATGGAGTTGTTGAAGGAAAACTCATCAAGATCCCAGATAGCCTGGAGGTAATAGGATGGTAAACCGAAAAATATTAGTGGTTGACGATGAACCAGTAATTCGGAAAATGCTGGAAAAAGCCTTTAGGAGAGTCGGTTACTCGGTTTTTTTAGCCACATCCGCCGAGGAAGCGATAGATATTTTGGCGCGGGAATCGATCCCCCTCATGTTCATCGATTTGGGCCTTGAAAAAATGAACGGATTTGAATTATGCGAGCATATTCGCACCGACAACCCTTCGGCCATAATTTACGCGATAACCGGGTATGCCGGGCTCTTTGGAGGACACGAAATCGCTGAAGCAGGCTTCGATGGCTATTTTGCCAAACCGCTCAAAGTAGAAGAAATTTACAAGACAGCGCAAGCTTCGTTTGAGCAGTTGAGTAGGCAAAGGGTCGAAAAGCTGGCAAGCGTGTTCTAGCGCTTGATGATGAAAATCATTTTCATCTGATGTTGGAGAAGGTGCTCAAATCGGGTTTAAAGCGCAGCTGTTTTTTGCCTTCAGGCGAATTTTGCGTATGGTGTATGCCTATTAATCTCTCAAGCAGAACGATAGAGGTCCCCGAAGCCTCCTGCCCGCTGCTGCCTGCCGGCCACTTACCAGGGCTGTGACCTTTCTTGCCTGTGCTATAGTGGAGAACAACAGTCGTTGAAATCAAGCTTGATCCAATAGAACAACTGTAACGCAAAAAAGTAACACCGTTATATATTTTGCAAATGCTGGCAGTCTAGCTCGGGACAGCCAGCATAGGTTTGATTCAAATCGAAGTTAGCTGTTGCTCGATCATGATGAAGCTGCAGTTACGGTCACTCATAAAGATATCTCAATCAGGAGCATCCGGGAACAGCGATTAGACAGTTTTCGGGAGTATTTCCACTGATAACACTGTCTTTGATCTTTACGTTGTTATAGTTGAAGATTCGTATGCCGCCGCCCGGACCGCTCGAACCTTCTGCATCGTTGTCTGTAATAGTGCATTGGTTGATTTCCAGGTAACCACCGTTGTAAATACCCCCGCCATGTCTGGCCCAATTGTCGCTTATCGTACTGCGATCAATGTATACAGTTCCGAAGTTGGCGATCGCTCCGCCTCCGGATATGCCACCGTTATTATTCGTCAGTGAGCTGTCTTCGATAACCAGAAGTTTGCCGGTACTGACCCAGATACCACCGCCGTGGTAGGAGGCTTCATTGCTATCTATGATGGTCCGCAGGAGTGCCAGCGAGCCGTTATTAAAAATCCCGCCGCCCCACGCCAGCGGTATGCCCGCCGGGTAGTTTGCATTTCCTTTCGTGATTGTCAGGTCGGAGATAGTTACATTTACATCGTTGACAATGTGAAATACTCTATCAAGCTCACTGCCGTGGATGATTGTCTCCGTACTTCCGAAACCTTTGATTTCCAGTCCTTCGGTTATGTCGAAATCACCGCTGGCGTTGGCATCTTCACCGGGTCCGGGTATGGTAATGTGGTAGATACCGGCCGGTACAATGATGGTGTCATCACCGCTGCCGGCAGGGCAGGCGTCAACGGCCGAATTTGTATTCGCCGCCTGGATCGCTTCCCTTATAGAGCAATAACCGTCGGGGTTAAATCCGTCGAGGGTTGTGGTTACGACGATACCGTCGCACGCATCACCTAAACCATCTCCGTCTGAATCTTCCTGGTCTGAATTAGGGGTGTCGATGCAATTGTCACACATGTCTCCCACAACATCTTCATCTGAATCCTCCTGGTCTGTATTGGAGGTATTGGGGCAATTGTCGCATGCATCTCCTACAAAATCTTCATCCGAATCGGTTTGCTCTGGGTTGGGAATATTAGGGCAGTTATCATCGCAGTTTTCCGTGCTACCTCCTGTGCAAGGATTATCTCCCGCTATCCCGCTGTTATCTCCGTCATCCAGAATCCCATCACCTTCGTCGATGATAACTTGCACTGTGAAAGATCCGAAAATCTCCACATCCTTTTTAGCTGAAGGAGAGAATTCTCTTTTTACACTTCTATTATCTGTGGGGGGTATTTTCACCCCATTTCTACATTTAAGGAATTGAGTTTGTGGTGGATCGACATCGATATCAAACCCCATAGAAATCAAAGCCGAATAGTAGTTAATATTCACATCTACTCTTGTATCCCCTAAGCCATTTCCTTGAGCCAGAATACTAAGATAGGCATCAATATCATCAGATAATATTTCAGTTGATAATATTTCTGCTATGGTCGGTTCTTCAACAATGTATACTAGCTCACCTATTTTACTAACTAATAGATCCGAAGGTTTGACCTTAATCGTAACCTTACCAGGACCAATCGATACCTCCAAAATTATGGGATCTTGGCTGTTGGGGTATTCGCCTACAGGATATAGAATTGGGGAAATTATAGTCGGCATAGTTGCGTATACCGAGCCCAAGCCATCAATGGCAAGGTTTAGCAGCAAAGGATCAGGATGAAATTCTATTGATTCTACCTGGGGTTCCGGATTTATGTTATAAATGACAAAATTGACGATTGCATCATATGCTGAATCTAACAAACTATTAGCCAAACTATTCCCTATTTCTGTGATGTATTGGCAAAAATCCTCATCGCTTTTAACCTTTTTCCCGGAATCATTCCCCATATTAGTGTTCCCGATGTTAAATATCCCTCTTGGTGGGATTGTAAGAGCACCTGCACTAGGTAGTATTGCATATTGAATTGTACTGGGGGAGAATACCGAGACATAAACGGGCTCATTGCCTGGTATGGCATGTATTATAAAATCTCCGTTTGTGTCCGATAGTGCAGATAGACCAGGACTTCTAGTTGTTTTGATCAGCGCATCACTAAGAGGGCCAACGTCATCAAAAATCTGTCCCTTCAGGAAGCCCATGGTAATATCAGGGCTTATAAATGCATACGTGCCTCCTGTTGGAATACCTGGAAAAGGAGGAGATTGAGTAACTATCCTGTCATTCTCGACAGCTGCAATTTCGGTAAGCAAAATTTCAGGAGAACCATCTCCATCTATGTCAGGATGATAGCGAACTACTAGGAATTGGTTGGTCTCATTTATTCCCGCTGGTGAAGGGATTGATAGCTTTACCTGTGCTTCGAAAGAGATATCTGACGGGTATATATCTATGCCACCTAAAAATGAGAAACCTAGAGGCAGAGGAATAGGTAAATCATTCTCATTTAAATTTTCAAACGCAATCACCGATACTTGTTCGATAGCCCCTGGTGGAATCGTTATAATTGCTCCATTCAAATCTCCAATCACGCCACCTTCAGGTCCGATAGCAACCGCCGCATCGTATTCAAGCTCTGGTAATTTCCTCATAGCTTTCTGTGCATGCTCCCATGCCTTCTTGTAATGGTCTATGGCCTTTTCGTATTTCGGGTCAGGTGTACCGTCCTTTTTGGCATGGTCCAGTTCCTTTTGGGCTTTGTCCATCTCCTTTTCGCATTTAGCGATTTCTTTTAGTGTTTTTTTGCACTCCGGGTCTTCATTGCTTTCATCAACACAGTTTGCCGCCCCGGCAAAATCTTTGGCAAGATCAACAGAATACAGGCCAAGCATTCCGGCAGTAGTGACTAGATTGTTTACAGCATCTGCGATTTCATCAGGAAGTTCCCGTTTCTTTTTTTTCATTTTCATTAATTCATGGACTGCCTTTTTCGTTTCAGAAAAGACCTTTTTGCCCTTCTTTGTTAGGGTGGAATCTGATTCCCAGTATTCATCCTTGAGGCATTTTTCCAAGCGCTTGATAGCCTTTTCGATGCGGCGGTCGCTCTTTTTGTCGCCTGTCGCCAGCAGGTCTTCAAGGTCATGAATTGCGGATTCTATCGAATCCCTTCCGTCAAATGCGGCGAATGCCAGGCTGCTGCTCACACAAAACGCAGCCAAAACCAGCAACGACAGTGTGATTTTTTTCATTGGATGACCTCCCTTCGCGTTGAGTTTATGGCACTGGACATACTTCGCGTCCGATAGTGAAGTCGAACAAGAATCGAAAATGGGCTCTATTTGCTGCCGGTGCGGTAAGCAAATAAAAAAGCCTCCGGAAGGTCTTCAAGACCCTCCTGGAGGCTTTAATCCTGCATTCTCAGGCGGCGCAATCATAAGCTTACCGGGATTGGTTTCTATTAAGTTAACCGATTGTTTATCGCCTTGCGTGTGGACGAATAGATTTATGAAAAATAATGTTGTAAGTTTTTTTAGATCTCCTCCCTATCCTCAAATAAAAAAAGCCCAGCAACCATTTAAAAATGGCTACCCGGCTATTTATTCAAGACACCTTGCATGCTGTCCCCCAAACAGATGCGGCGCTGATTTAAATTGTAGTTGTTCCGCCTTATTTCATCCTGGCCCAAATGAATCCATGCGATTATCTCAAGTCCGGTTCATTAAGACAGAAAGCTGCAAATTGATAGATTTTCACAGAGTAAACGATATAGGTTGGATCGACATATTCGGGCTGGATCGTATCGAATTGCATATTAGCAGGACATAAAGTCATGTCAACACCTTTTTCTGCCGCCTTGTTTGGATAACTAAATTGGGAAGGACTATAAGACAGCGGATCGGCCGGGCTCTAATGGTATTGCACAAATCGAGATTAATAATGATCCGAGAATGAGTAATGTCAATATAATAGAAGAAAATGAAACTGGTGATTCCGATTGGAAGCCGCCGCCGCGCTTTTTATTCCTAATCGCCGTTTTGGTTTGCCGATCAGACAAGGACACCCTGTCTTATCTCATGATCGCACTGTGTGATTTCTAGCATGCCTTTATTGGGTGAGTGACATCACCAAAGCGTTCTTCGGCTGTAAACAAAGAAAAACGGCCTGCTATCCGGATTTCACTGGTCAACTCGAATTAGAGTGATTACCTATCATTTAGTCCACAGTTTTCTGTCACTTGTCATGGCCGGAAACCGTATAATCCTAACCAAGCAAAAAAAGCTCCGTCAGGTGTTGATCCGCCTGCGCATCACCTGAGACCATGAACAGGTTCGATCCGGCGGAGCCGATGTTCTCTGACCTTGCGTAAAAGAGCAGGCGATTAGTCGTAAATGAATCCATAACAGGATTGACGCCGTCAAAACTGGAGACGAGGAATACATTATGACAACCGAACATAACATCGACACCGAGGCGTCATTCGAGGATGCCGATCTCGAAAAACTGAGTGAACGGATCAAGCCCCTCCTGGAGATTCGCGACCGCAATTACGGCCTGCCTCCCAAAACCTATGCCAAGTGTTTTGTGGGCAGCGAAGCGGTTGCCAAAATGGTTGTCGAGGGGATTGCCGGCGATGAAGCCGATGCCGTCAGGATCGGCAACATGATGCTGAATGCGGGCGTGATCCATCACGTGGTGGACGCCCATGCCTTCAAGAACGATAATTTGTTTTATCGTTTTTTGTCCGATGAGGACCACGGTGCGGTGGCCCGCAGGCCGGACGGCAGCTCGGTCAGCTGGGCGGATTTCATGGCGCCGCTGACGCCTTCGACAGATCGAACCCTTTCGCTCCAGCCGCAAATTCCCGCACGCGATCCCGATCTGGCATCCTTCGCCCAGATAGATCTCGAGGCCTGCGGTGTTTCGCCCCTGGACGAGCACAACATCGGTTTTTTGGATCACCTGCACCCCAAAGGGTGGAAGGATCCGGAACCAAAATCCTCCTACAACCTGGTGGTGATCGGCGCCGGCGCTGGCGGCCTGGTCTCCGCCGCAGGGGCGGCCGGTATCGGCGCCCGCGTGGCCCTGATCGAATCCCACCTGATGGGCGGCGACTGCCTGACGTTGGGCTGTGTACCGTCCAAGCTGCTGCTGCGCTGTGCCAAGGCTGCGGCGGCCGTGCGCAATGCAGGCCGGTTCGGTGTGAACATCGATGGTGATATTTCCGTTGACTTCGGTCATGTCATGGAGCGGCTGCGGCGCTTGCGTGCAAGCATCGCGCCGGTCGACTCGGCCCGGCGCTTCAGCGGTGAGCTGGGGGTGGACGTCTTTATCGGCCGGGGCCGCTTCACCGGAAAAAACACCATTGAGGTTAATGGCAAAACCCTCAATTTTGCCAAGGCGGTGGTGGCAACCGGCGGCACGGCGGCAATACCCGATATCCCGGGCCTCAGGCAGGCGCCCTACCTGACCAACGCGACCGTGTTCAACCTGACCGAACTGCCGCCGCGGCTGGGCGTTATCGGTGCCGGACCCATCGGAATCGAGTTGGCCCAGGCCTTCCAGCGCCTGGGATCCCGGGTGACGGTATTTTCCCGCAGCAACCGGATTTTGCCCAAAGAAGATTCGGATGCCGCCGGGATCGTGGAAAAAGCGCTGCGCCGGGACGGCGTCACGCTCGCTTACAATGTCAATTACAAGGGTATTGAAAGCCGGGGTGGAAAACCGCCGGTAAGTGTGATGCTAGAAGACGACCAGGGCACCCGAATCCTGGAATTCGATGCGCTGCTGATCGCTGCCGGCCGCAAGCCGACCGTTAAAGGCCTGGGATTGGAGCAGGCCGGCATCGAATTCGACGAGCGCCTGGGGGTCAGGGTCAACGACCGGCTGCAGACCACCAACCCGGACGTGTATGCCGTCGGGGATGTGGCCGGCAAATACCAGTTCACCCACGTGTCGGATTTCGGCGCCCGCCTGGTCATCCGCAACGCGCTGTTTTTCGGGCGGGACAAATTCTCCAATCTGATCGTTCCCTGGGCGACCTACACGGAGCCGGAGGTGGCCCATGTCGGTCTTTACGAGAAGGATTTGCAGGCGCGAAACATCGAATTTGCGACCTTCACCCGCAAATTTGCGGACGTCGACCGCGGCATCGTGGACGGGGAGACCGAGGGCTTCGTCAAGATTCAGGTCAAAAAAGGCACCGATCAGATTTTGGGCGCAACCATCGTCGGCAGCCACGCCGGAGATATGATCAGCGAGATCACGGTCGCCATGCACAGCGGCTTGGGGCTTGGCAAGCTGGCCAATGTGATTCACCCTTACCCGACAGCGGCCGAAGCCATCCGCCAGTGCGGAGACGCCTATAACCGGAGTCGCTTGACGCCCACGGTCAAAGGTATTTTCAACCGTCTGATGGCGTTCAAACGCTGAACCCGGACGCCCATGGCTGATCGGGAAGCCGGGCTTTGGGGATATTTCCCCCTTTGAGCCCAAAACGTTGAATTGGGCGTTAGTTGTTAACCGTTATTAGAACAGGGTGATTCTCTGTTTTTTTATTATAGGAGCATTCCACAAAAGTGCAGCGTAAACCTTGGCCCTGAAGGAGACACCAACATGAATATCACGAAAACAACCTTTGCGCTGGTTCTGGCGGCGGTATTTCTGCTCGTCACAGCCATGCCCCTGCAGGCCGAAACCAAGAGCGAGGTCTTTAAAAACCGGCAGGGGCTCGCGATCAAGGGATATGATCCGGTCGCCTATCACAACGACGGCAAGTCGGTAGAGGGCTCAAGCAAGTTCGAATTCGAATGGAAGGATGCCAAATGGCGCTTTGCCAGCGCCGAGCACCGGGATCTTTTTAAAGCCGATCCTGATAAATATGCACCGAAGTACGGTGGGTATTGTGCCTGGGCCGTCTCGCAGGGATACACCGCCAGCGTCGATCCCAAGAACGCCTGGACCGTCGTCGACGGTAAGCTCTATCTCAACTACAATGTCGATGTACAGAAAAAGTGGGCCCAAGATATTCCGGGAAATATTAAAAAGGCCGATGCCAATTGGCCGGATGTGCTGAATTAGAAAGTTCTCCGTGATTTAAAAAAGCGTAATTGCTTTTCGCCGATAAGAAGAGAACGCTAATTCAGATCGGAAAAGGCCGGGATCTTATCAAGACACGGTACTCGCCGAATTCCAAACAGCTGACAGAAGTCTGTCCCCTAATCGGCCGCCGCCGAGTCCTGTTTTTTCAACTTTCTGCGCTTCAGGCCGGTCAACAGCGGCTTTGCCAGAATCAGACCCACCAGCGCCACCAGAACCATGGATATGGGCCGTGTAAACAAGATGGTGATGTCGCCCTGGCTGAGCATGATCGAGGTGCGCAGCATGGCTTCGGCCTTGTCCCCTAAGACGAGGCCGATGACCACCGGTGGAAACGGAAAATCGAAGCGCTTCATCCAGTAACCCAGGAACCCGAACGCGAACATGGCGTAGACCATGAACATGTTGCTGCTGAACGTGTAGATGCCCACGAAGGTCAGACCGACGATCATGGGCATCAGAATGTGCGGCGGCACTTTGAGGACCTGTGCAAAAATCCGGCTGGCGATGGGGCCTCCGAAAAAGTAGATGCCGGCGGACGTCAGGATCATGGCCCAGATGTAGCCGAAAACGATGAGGGCATCTTCCGGATCCTGGAACAGTTGCGGGCCCGGTTCCATGCCGTGAATCAGCAGCGCGCCCAGGAGCAGGGCGGCAACACCTCCGCCGGGAATACCCAGGGTCAAGGCCGGCACCATGGAGGCACCGTTATCGGCATTGTTGGACGCTTCCGTGGCCGCCACGCCCAGCGGATTGCCCCGGCCGAAGCTTTGCGGGTCTTTGTTGGTTCGACGAACCTCGTTGTAGGCCAGAAAACCTCCGGCGGAACCGGCAATGCCCGGAAGCAGACCAACCACCAGGCCGACGATCGAGGCGCGCGTCCAACAGGGAAACAGATCCTGCCACGGCCAGCGGAAGGATTTTTCGCTCTTGAAAAATCTGCCCATATCCAGGCCCTGACGACTCTGGCCATCCTCGATGGCCTGCCAGGCGGCCGGGAGCGCATAGAGCCCGACTAAAACCACCAAAAGGGACAAGCCGTCGCTGAGTTCAATGATATCAAAGGAATAGCGGGCATATCCCGAAACATAATCCAAACCGATCATACCCACCCACAAACCCAAACAGGCCGAGATAAGGCCTTTTAGAGGGTCGGACCCGAGCAGGACTGCCACGCTGGTGAGGCCGAGCACGTTGACCCAAAACAGCTCCGGCGGCCCGAATGCCAGGGTCACGGTTGCCAGCAGCGGGGCGACCAGCAAAAGAACAATTGCGGAAAAGACACCGCCGATGGCGGAAGAAAGGGCGGCAATCTTCACGGCCGGGACCGCCAGTCCCATTTTAGCCATGGGATAACCGTCGAAAGTGGTTGCCACCGCGCCGGGTGTGCCGGGGATATTGAAAAGAATGGCGGGTATGGCGCCCCCGTAGGATCCACCGTTATGAATGCCGGCGATCATGGCCAGGGCCACCAGAGGATCCATACCGTAGGTCAAGGGAATCAAAAGGGAGATGCCGATGGCCGCGGTCAATCCTGGAACGGCACCCAGCATGATCCCGGCAACCAAACCGATTATCATCGATAAAAGGATTTGCCATTCGAAAACCAGGGGCAGAGATGTCAGGGCATTTTCAATCATTGCAGTTTCCTAAGGTAACAGCCTTTCAATAATGCCTTCGGGCAGAGGCCGGCCGAACCCGAGATCGAACACCACGTAAATGGCGGCGACATATCCAAGGCTGGCAAGCGCCAGCGGTTTGATTTGCCGGTATCCCCCGAACCACGCCATCAGCGGCAAAAAAATCCCGGTCGCCAATAAAAATCCGATTATTGTGGAAGCGTAGAAGTAGAGTGCCGTTGCCAAAACGCTCATGAGAAATCGGCGCAGATTGACCACATAGGGACCGAAATCCTTGTCACGATAAATTTTTCGGAAACTTCTGACAATCAGCAGGGCGCCCAGGAGGCACATCAATCCGGTGACGAAACACGGATAGGCCCTGACCCGGGCGGGGAAGGTAAGCTGGGCATACACGAATCCCCACGCGCCCAGGATTGCCACCACAAGCCCTGCAACAAAGTCATGATTGCGAAACATACGTCGTCCCTCCGCCCCTTTGAGGGCGCGCACGACCGGATCGTCCGTTCGTGCGCCGGCTCTATTTTGTCTATGCTGGTTATCTGTTATCTTTCGATCCAGGGTGATTTATCCCAGACGGCCTTCAAGGTTTTTTCGGCCTTTACGATCCTCTTTTCGGTATCGGCACCGTTGGTGCCATCGACGTTCTTCTTGACGCCTTTCATTTTTGCTGCGAAGGCTGGATCGGCGACAATCTTATCAAAAGCGGAACGCAGTTTGTCAAGCACATCCGCGGGGACGCCTTTGGGCGCCACCAGCGTTCGTGTGCTGCCAACGGCGAGATCGATCCCCATTTCTTTCATGGTCGGTGCATAGGGGTAGATCGGAGAACGCTTGTCGGAGGCAATCGCCAATACCCGAACCTTGTCCGCCACACGGTTGACACCTCCGGTAGCCACACAGGCCATGGGGACATGGCCGCCCAACAGCGCCGCCCGGGCTTCGGAACCGCCTTCCATAGGAACGAAGTTGAGCTCGATGCCCGAAGCTTCTCTGAATTGGACATAGGCCAGGTGATGGGAACCGCCGATCCCCGATCCCGCGCAATTGATTTTTCCGGGATTGGCTTTGGCAGCTTTGGACAAATCCTCGAAGCTCTTGTACTCGTGGTCTTTCATGACCGCAATCACCCATGGGTCGTCTTCCAATGTCCCGATGACATCAAAGCTTTCGGCGCTAAACGGGATTTTGGGATTTTCGATGGGTTTGGAGACCATTTGCGGCAGGTTGGCCTGGCCGATGGTGTATCCGTCCGGGGCGGCCTTGGCAAGGGCTGCGAGGCCGATGGAGCCGCCGCCACCCGGTTTATTCACCACGGCGATGGAAACCCCCAGTTCCTTTTCCAAAAACGGGACGAATGTGCGTCCGAGCGTGTCGGATCCACCGCCCGGGCTGGAGGGAATCATGTAGGTTAGGTCCTTGTCCGGCCATGCGTGGGCGGGCGTGGCCAGCATCCCGATGCTCAGGGCGACGACGATAAAAAATGTGATCTGACGTTTCATTGTATCTCCTCCTGTTGACTTCTGTGGTTACCGGTTGTGGTTTCAAATCTATTGTCCGTTGAAACGGGAGATGAAACCGGTTTCATAAGGTTCGATCAAAGTTATGGTTTTTCCGCCTCGGTTTAAGAACCGCCGGGTGCGGACATTTCACCGAATTCAGTGAGCAGCGGGCCGCTGCGGGCATGGAGCATGTCTTGCAGCTCGCGCCGGACCGCGGCCGTACCGGGATCATCAAACAGGTTGTGGTATTGCAAAGGATCTTCCTGATTGTCGTAAAGTTCGCCGGCACCGGTCAGCAAATCCACCGCCATCGTGTACCGTGCTGTGCGGACGATCCTCAGGTCCAGTTCGATACCGGTGCGGTAGGGCATCATACGCCATTCGGCATAGGCCGCATCACGGGTTTCATCGCGGCCTTCCAGCAAGGTCCGCAGGCTTCGTCCCTGACCTTCGTTGCGAGCCGAGGCTCCGGCGTAGTCGTAGAACGTCTCAGCGAAGTCGAGGGTAGACGTGGGCTTGTCCACCACCTGACCCGCCTTAACCCCCGGACCCCGGACCACTGCGCCGACGTTGATCAGTCCTTCGTAGGGCATGGGCCCTTTCTGATAATGTCCGTGATCACCGAGAAGATCACCGTGGTCGGAGGTGTAAACGACCAGGGTGTTGTCCTCGAGGCCTTCGTCCTGAAGCACGCTTAGGATGCGGCCCACATTGTGATCGATCAATGAGATCATCCCGAAATAGTTGGCCGTCAGCTTGCGGAGTTGACGATCGGTCAGGGTGTCCATGCGGGATCCTTGCAGCCGCCATTTCTGCTCTTCCGGATCGGGCGCCTGCGGTGTACTTTCCATCGAGGCCCGGTGGTACCAGGGTCGGCCATCATAATTCAGGCAATGGGTTTGGGAGATAGCAACCGTTTCCGGATCGTGAAGCAGGCTCCAGGGCAGGGGACAGTCAAAGGCGTAATGGGGATCGACGAATGATACCCATAGGGCAAAAGGTTTGTTCGCATCGCGGTTTTTAATGCGTTCGATGGCGCGATCGCCAACCCAGGTCGAGCTGTGCCAAGCGGGCGGCAGGGTTGAATGCCAGGTTTTCGGCGTCGGGTTGCCGTCGTCGCGCATACCGGCCCACGATTCGTAGGCTTCATCTCCTTTGCCACGGCTGAAAAACCAGCGCTCGAAATGCTGGCCGGACGGCGGCCGGTCAGGAGGACGACTGCGGTGCAGGTTGCCGTGGACCATCAGCTCCACATGATCGAAGCCCATGTATGGGCCGCACCAATCTTCGGGGTAATCGGGGGAGCTGTGGCGGCATTCCGGACGGCCGGTTGCCTTCAATGTCCGCTTGGCCGATAAGTGGGCTTTGCCGATCGAAGCGGTGTCATATCCGCTCTTTGAGAGAGTTCCGCCCCAGCCGCGCTCAGCCAGCGTTTCGTTCAAATCGAAACCATTGTCGACCAGGCCGTGAGAAAGCGGCAGCATTCCGGTGAGAATGGACGCCCGTGCCGGCATGCAGACGGGATTGGGGGTGATACAGCTCTTCAGCCGGGTACCATCCCGGGCCAGGCCGTCAAGATGGGGGGTCTGCACGCCGCGCCCCGCAAAACCGTAGCAATCACCGCGCTGCTGATCCGAGGTGATGAACAGGATATTCGGGCGTTTCGAGGTCTGGTCCGACATATAACGTCTCCCATAAATGGTTCTGTTTCCAGGCGGCTTCGAATCGAGCGGTGTAATCTTACCGCCATGGGTCTGCTTCTTCACCGGGAACCGGGGTTCCCTGCAACCAGCCCATTTGCTCTACAGCCGCCCGCCCGCCGAATTGTTCGACGGTATCCTGTTGGCGGGCCTTGGCACGCCGGTCTTGCTCTTCAGGATGACAAATCTTGCGAAGCTCGGCCTCAAGCTCGGTCCGAACTCCTTCGTATTGCGGGTTGCCGGCCAGGTTTTCGAGCTCTCCCGGGTCCGAGATCAGATCGAACAATTCAGGCTCGTAACCGACATAGTGAATGTACTTGTAGCGGCCTTTGCGAATCATGTAGCTGGCGCTCGGGGATGCCGCCGCGTGGTATTCGGAAAAGACGACGCGATCCGGATTGTCGTCAACCACAGCGCATCGCCAGAGCGATTTGCTGCGCGGGTTGACTTCGTGGGCCTTGGGATCGATCCCGACAGCTTCAAGAACCGTCGGATAAAGATCGACAAGTGACGTTGGTGTGGTGCAGACCGAACCTGACGGCACTCCCGGGCCGGCCAGGATCATAGGCACCCGGGCGGCTTCTTCGTACATGTCGCATTTGCTCCAAAGGGTGCGGGCACCAAGGTTGTCGCCATGATCGCTGGTGTAGATGATCCGGGTATTCTCCATTTGACCCGACGTTTGGAGTGCCTTGAGCACCAGGCCGATATTATAATCGGCGAAGCTGCACAAACCGTAGTAGTTTCGCAGAGCGAGAATGCGGGTTTCATCTGTGAAAAAATCGTCGTCGTTGCGGGTATTGCGGAACTGCTGAATCCAGGGGTGCAGGGAGCCGGCTGCCGGCTTGATAGGCTCGATATCAGCATCGCTGTAAAGATTGAAAAACTCACTGGGAGCCGTCAGGGGCGGGTGCGGGCTCACCTGGGACATGAATAGAACCCAGGGCTTATCCTGCTTGACCCCGACTTCCTGCAGCCACCGGCATGTGCGCTGGGTAACCTGGCTGTCGTAGCTGGTTTTAGAGGAGCCACCGGGAGTCAACTGCTCGGCGAGTTTACTGCGCTCCTTGCCGCCCGGAAGGGGATTGCGCAGGAGGCTTTTGATGTCTCCGCCGTTTCTGGCCACATGCATGGGCATGATTTGTTCGTCGAAACCGGCATCGTCTGCTTCGTTGCGATAGTGGAGCTTGCCGATGGAAACCACCCGATGCCCGGCCTTGCGGAGGATGTGAGCCCAGCTTTCCACCTGACCATGGTAGGGGTGGGCATTATCCCAGCACCCGGTTTGGTGAACGTACCGCCCGGTAGCCATGGCGGCACGCGCCGGAACGCAAATGGGTGAAGGTGTATAGGTGTTGTTAAACCGCGTTCCGCGGGTCGCCAGACGATCCACGTTGGGGGTCTTGACGACCTTGCTCCCGTAACACCCCAAATGCTTGGTCGACTGTTGATCGACTCAAAGCACGAGCAGGTTCATGGGTTTCATTTTATGTTCCCCGGCATAATCAATTTCCAAATTTCCTTATGTGATTACAAAGCCGACGGTGGGCTTTTCGGAACGTTAAATATCTTTTGACACGATTTGTTAAGCATTTTTTGATAAAAAAATGCAATTTTATCTCGCCAGGGAATCGGTGGACTTTCGGCGGTGCCAGGATTCAGTCGAGAAACCCTGGAGCGGCCAGGACACTAAGGGTCATGAATTTAATAACTTATTAATATTATTAATTTAAGTTAAATCGCTGCAGACACGCGCGGCACCCGGCGACAGACTATGCAGGAGCAAAGCTTCAGGATTGCGGATGTATTCCGGATAGATTGGGGAGGGTCAGGAATATGGCCTATAACTGTATTTTATTGTCATAAAAATAACATGGGGGTCACAGGCTGATCCATTGTCTGAACTTGGAGCTTGATATTTTTCCGGTTCGGCTGAGATGAGCCTGCATCATGGTGGCCGCTGCTTCTATTTGCCCATCGAGAAGGAGATCGAGAAGCTCGATATGCTGGCGCTGCGAATTCTTTACGCGGCTGTGATCGAGCTTTTTTTTGTATTCGATCAGCCTGCGCAGCTGGTTGATTCTTCGCAGTGAATCGAGATAGAACGGATTATCCGAGCAGCCGACGATGATTTCGTGGAACTTGCAGCCGAGCTGAAACAGATATTCCACCGAATAATCGCTCAAGCTGGAAGAATAGACCGAGACGATTTCCCTGCGCAGTTCCTGGAAAGCCTCTTTGTCGACCTTGTAAGCAGGCGATCTCAGGGCCGCCGTTTCGATAACCATCCTGAATTCATAGCTTTGACGATAAACCTCGGGCGATGTCAGCATGGGCAGGAAGCGCCAGCCGTATCCGGGTTTCTGCTCGATCCAGCCTTCACGTGCCATCCGAGCGAGCAGGCGCTGAGCCTTGCTGCGGCTGATCTTATACAGTTTTTGAACATCGACGAGCATAATGTCGTCGGGCAGCCGACCCATGAGACGGTCTTCGGCAATCTTGAAATAGGGTTCATCATCTCGCGGATCAATTTCCTTGATGGTTTCCAAAAGACCCTTTGGCGGTGGTGATTTCGCTACAAAGAAGCCGCGATTCATTTTGGCATCTACCAGGCCTTTTTCTTCCAGTAGCTTGAGGGCATTGGTGATCGGCTGCCGTGAAACGCCAAATTCTGTGGCCAGCTTTTTGATGATAAGGCTTTGACCGGGTTGAAAGCGACCATTACCTATAATTTCAGCTAATTGGAAAGCAATCTGATTGGTGAGTTTTGACGTCTTTTTCATATTATACTATGCCAATTCAAAATTTATCGTGCCGGCCGGCAAGCGACGCCTGCCGGCCTATAGATGTCTTAATCGCCTATCATGGATATTGTGCGTGTGATGGCACGCTTTGGGCCGATGGTATTATTTTTTTACTTGAAAGGCAAGAGTAAATATGTATATTTTATCAAAAAAATGCAATATGTTCGTTTTGTGGACTTAGAATAATGTTAACTGCTTGCCGCCTGCGATGAGGGAGTGGTAATCCAGGTTGAAAAATCGTAGGACCATGTCCGCTATGGGTGCCAGCTGTTTGTGACTGTAATGGCCGTAGTCGTAGGCGGCCGTCGATCTTTTCTGGACCGGTTCGGGACCGTCTGGGGTCATGACATAGCTGACGATTCTTCCGTCGAACCGATCCAGCATGCGAGCGGCCCGCACGTGCGGCGGCACGTTTCTGATGTAATCTTCCAAACGTTTGCTTATCCCTTTTTTATAGACTAGTTTGTCGTCCAACTCCCCGGCATAAAGGGCCTGGTGGCGGCCGCGAACCAAATCGCCGAGCGCCTCCTTTATGAATGAACTGTCGCCCTGATTAAACACCAGTGTCAACAGATCCACCTGGAACTCTTTTGCCAGCGCGGTCCAATCGCGCCGGGTCGTCTCCATGCCGGCAAAATGAAGCTCCGCTGCTCCCGTCGCGTTTATGAACAAACCTGCGTAGCGTTTTTTCGAGCCTGTATTGCGGCCGCGGATGGTGGGCATGAAAAAATGCGTGAATAATTTCTCGAATTCGATATCAAGTTTGCTTTCGACGTCAAACTGCTGCTGCAGCTCCGTATCCAGGTGGTCATTGAGCTTTTTAGAGAGATTGACGCCGATTCGGTTGATGGCCGTCTGCCCGTCGTCGCCGAAGTTGATAAAGAGTGAATCGGTATCGCCGTAGATGACCTGGTGACCTTGATCCTCAATAAACTCACGGGAAAATTTCAGAATCCAGTGACCGATCCGGGTGATGGTCCCCGCCAGCCGTGGATCATAAAATCGGCATCCCGGTGTTCCCAGCACCCCGTAAAAAGAGTTCATGATAATCTTGACCGCCTGGGAAAGCGTTGCGTCCCGGTGCTGCTTGGCAAGGTCGCGTTCCTGCCAGAGGGCTTCGATGATTGAGGGCAAAATGGCGTATTTCTCGGCGAATTCGAGGCCGGCGGGACCTTTGACGGTTCGGCCGACAGACTCGAAATCACCTGCCTGTATATCCTCCGCCAAGGCGCCCATGACCACATTGGCTGCCAGGGGGTCGACCTGAAAGGTCCGGATAATGCTGGGATATAGGCTTTTAAAGTCGAATACGGCCACATTGCGATAGAAACCGGGGGAGCTTTCGAGCACCAGGCCGCCGGGGGCTGCACCACTCAGAGCAGTTGGCTGGGCGTTGGTATCGGCGACGTAGCCGCGCCGGTGCAACAGCGGCAGATACAGATAGTCAAAGGCGGCGACACTGCCGCCGACTCGGTCCACGGCGAGCCCCGTCAGCTGCGATCTGCGAACGGCCAGCTGGCTCAGGCTCATATTTTCGAAAATTTGGTAAACCAGCCTGGCATCCTCCAGGTTGTACGCTGCCAGGCCGGACTTGTCGGCCTGGAATAGTTGCTTGATTTCGGCAACTTTCTCATGGCCCGTTTTTTCAATCAGCTTGGATCGACCCAAAACCTTCGCCGCCACCGTTGCCAGGGAATAATCTTCGGTCTGAATAAAGGCACTGCGAACCATATTGATCCCATCCAAGGCGGCACGGCCGGGTATGCGGGCCGTCCACTGATTGAAAAGGTCGCCGGGCGCCAGCAGATCGGCCGGACCGTCGGTGCCGATGTCGAACTTGATCAGCAATTCGCGGCATTTGCGCGCCAGCCACTGCAAATCGAAACTGATCAGGTTCCAGCCGATAAATACGTCGGGGTCATAATCGCGTACTATGTTGAAAAATGCATACATCAGCTCCCGTTCGTTAAGGAATCCCTGATAAACACCGGTCCGGACTCCGGGGTCCGGATCGACCATGAGGACAGTCTCGAGGTTTTCACCATTCAAGGCGATGGAGTACAGATCGGTTTCCATGGAACACTCTATATCGACAGACAGCGCTCTCAATACGGGCGTGAAATCAGAACCGCTTACTTTGGGATCGATAAAATAAACGCTATCGTTTTCCATTCTTGCCGGCGGGCTGTTAAAAATGACACTGCCTTTGATGAAGCGCTCCATTAAATATCTGGCGACGAGGTTGACATCGGCCTCGTAGGTGGGGATGCCACGGGACTCGCAGTTCCTGCGAGCGGCAGTCAAATCCGATGTGGTTTGAAAATAAAGGGCATCCACCGGTTTTCCACCCAGGCTCTTTAATTCTACTTTTTTTCGAAAGGCTCCTGCCGGCGTCCAGGCAGTCTCACGGTCGATGAAATAAACCAATCCCGGACGGGTCACAGTCCAGTGAAAGCGTCTGCCATCGGACAACCGGCCCTGGAAGATCAACTGGGTCGCGTTGTTGCGAACAACCTGGCTATTGGATAGAATGAAACCCTGATAGGACATTACAACTTTGCCTTCGACCAAATAACGGTGTTTGATGACGCCCGTGAGCGCATACCCCGGTCGGACATAGCAGGGAACGAATAGCTCCCCGACACCCCAACTATATGACACTATAATTCATAAAAAAGAAAATCAAAGTCCGCGACAGACAGCCATCAAAAAACCTTGCGATACCCGCGTGAAATCGGTATTTTGAAAATTATTGATCGACGGAGTAAGAGATTTTCTGTAAAGCGTTTTTTTGCACGCATCGATCGATAAAAACTTCAACCGCACCGACTGTGCCGGCTGCAGCGGCAAAAGTCTTTTGAGTCGGCAATAGGGGATTCCGTATGCCCGATGGCTTCAGTTTTTTCGCAAACCGTCGCCTCTGGCTGACGGCAGTGGCACTGCTTATCGTGTCTTCGGCGGGGATGCAGGAATTCGCCGCCGCAGTTCCGGCCGAACCTATTCTACAGCTCAGACATGATAAGAATCGTTATTTTCTCGGTCCTTTTTTGGATTATTTGGAGGATCCTCAAAAGAGGCTCAGCATTGATGATGTGTCTTCGCCGCGAATGACGGCACGCTTTGTCAAACATTCGGGCAGGATGATCAACCTCGGTTTAGATTCTTCAGCCTATTGGATTCGTTTCAGCGTTGATGCCCTCCAAGTTAAAGCCTCGCAGAAAAACTGGCTGCTGTACTTCGACTGGCCGAATAGAATAGACCATGCCACCCTATACACACCCAAATACCAGGATGAGGGTTGGTTCGCCAAAGAGGTCGGACGAATACTGCCGACCGGACTCGATCCTCAGCCCAGCACCCCGTACCCTTTGCTGCCACCGGGGAGTTTCAGTGAACCGATAACCTTCTATCTGCGGGTCGAGAGCTCGGATATCAAAATCCTTCAGCTTCAGGTTCTCACCGAAGAGGCCTACCGGGGAGTTTCGCGCACGCGTTCGTTGTGGTTCGGTGTCTACTACGGCATCATGCTGGCCATGTTTTGCTATAATCTTATTTTGTTAATCTCGCTGCGAGAAGTCAACCGGTTGTATTACCTGCTGTATCTGATCTCCCTGAACTTGCTGCTTTTGCATTTAAACGGATTGCTGTGGGAATTTTTGCAGGTTGGAATCGAGCAGGGCCAGGTTTTGTTATTGGTTTCCATTTCCTTTGTATATATCTGGAGCAATCTGTTCGCCAAAACCTTTTTAATCACGAGGAAGAACGCGCCGTTTTTTGACAAATTACTGTCCGCCGCCTTGATTTCGGCCATCATCCTGGCAGCCATGATTCCGTTTATAGATACCGCCCGGATGACAGTGGCGATTACTTTTCAGTCAATTCTGTTTCCGCCGATATTTCTGCTCGCAGCGCTGGCCTGCTGGCGCAATGGGTTCAGGCCGGCCCGGTTTTTCCTGCTTGCATTTACCTTCCTGGCGCTGAGCACCATTTATGATGCCTTGGCGATTTTCGGTGTGCTGCCGTATTTAACCGTGTACAGCGGGCAATATGGCTCCGCCATTGAAGTCATTCTCCTCCAGCTGGCCTTGGCGGATCGCTTCCGAAGTCTGAGCCTGGAACACGATATGGTCAAAAAATCACTTGTGCTGGCCCGGGAAGTTCAGCAAAACCTGCTGCCCGATAAACATCCGCAAACCGAGAGATTGGATATCGCCGGCCGAAGCATTTACTGTGATGAGACCGGCGGCGATTACTATGATTTTATCGAGATGGATGGGGGAGAAGATGGACTACTCGCCGTTGCTGTCGGCGATGTCTCCGGACATGGCATTTCCTCGGCTTTGCTGATGGCCACGGTGCGCTCTTCTCTAAGGCAGCGCTTATCAAAGCCGGGAGATCCCGGCGCAGTTGTCGCCGATGTCAACCGCCAGCTGGCTCGCGACGTCGAGGATTCGGGCCAATTTATGACCATGTTCTACCTGATGATCGACTTGAACCAAAACCAGCTTTTTTGGGTGCGAGCCGGGCATGACCCTGCCATTTTTTACGATCCCGACGCAGATACATTTGAAGAGCTGAGCGGTTCCGGAGTCGCGCTGGGTGTGATGGAAGAAGCTGTTTTCAAAACGAATACTAAAACCGAATTGCGCCAGGGGCAGATCATTTTTGTGAGCACCGATGGAATCTGGGAGGCGTGTAATCTAAAAGGGGAAATGTTTGGAAAAGAGCGAATCCACGATATCATTAAAAATAATTCAGCGCTAAGTGCTGATGAAATCATCGATATCACAATAGATTCTTTAAAAAGCTTTCAGCAAGGTGCTTTGATAGAAGATGATATAACCATGGTGGTTATCAAAATCAATTAAGGGTCGCATAATATCCATAACGCAAAAAAACAACACCGTCCCCCTTATCCTACCGTCCCCCTTATCCTATGAGTGAACTTGAAAAGTGGTTCCAGCGGTCATATTATTAGCAAGCGGCAAAGGTGATGATCCAACTTATTCTTAGAGGAAATGGGCAATGAGAAGAACGAATCTATTTATCGTATTGGGTGTTGCGGCCAGCCTGATGGTCACGCACCAGGTTGCTGCCACGCTGCTGTATGGTCACGCCGGTTGGGATTATACCGGCTTGTATCTGATCGACACCGTCGCCCAGACCGCTACCCAGGTGGGAGAAGATCCAGTCCGCGACGGCAGTGGTCCGGACATCCAGATGTCGCCGGACAATGCGACGATTTACATGTCCCGTGCAGGCTGGTGGGATGATGAGCTGGATGAATCATTGTATTTGATTGATCCTCGCACCGGATTGAATACCGGGACACTCGCTCTTTCCAACTTTCCGGGCGCTACGGATACACCCACGGCGCTGGAATTCGTCGGATCAACCCTCTATGCCTCTTTCAGTCTGGCGGGCCCTGAAGTCAATTCCGGGATTCTGGGTACGATCGATCTCGACACCGGGGCCATTACCGAAATCGGTACCATGGAGGACATGGACAGACCCACCGGCGGCTTGGATTACGTCGACGGCACGATGTACGCCGTGAGTTCCACAGATAACGACGACAGCCGGCTATTTACCATCGACCTGGTCACCGGCGCCGCCACGCTGGTCGGGGCACTCACCCTGGATGGCGTACAGAAGGAAGGCGCCACCGCCCTGGCTTATGCCGACGGGGTGATGTATACGCTGCTAACAGACGGCAAGGAGCAGGACTCAAACCTTTACAGTATCGATCTCAGCACCGGTGCGTTGACGCTGGAGTTCGACATGGGCGTTACCTTGAATTCACTGACGAAGCCGGTCCACGAACCTGCCACTATCCTGCTATTTGGTTCAGGAGCGGCCGGGTTTGCAGTGTTCAGGAGAAAGCGTAAAAAGCGCTGAAACAACCCGGTCAGCAGGTGGCACAGGCCGTATTTGATTAGAGCTAATAGCCGATCAAGCTCAACACGACTTTGTCCTCAGCTAGAAAGAGGCATTCGGCGCACGAGCCACACCGTGGTGAAAAGGGAATGGTGTTTTTTAATTAAGTTAACGCAAAAAAATACCACCGTCTGTGTCATACCTGACAATTTCACTTAGCTCAACCCGGCCTGTTTTGTTTAGGTCAGGCATTTGAATCTCTTGGCCGTCTCGATATCATCGAAAACCGTGATATGGTCTATCATTCCCATGAACCGGTCCCCCTCGCGTATCTCCAGGGCGGAGATCACAATCGGCTTTTTTCCTTCGAATTCGAGAAGAAGATCCTGCGGATAGTACACACGTGTCTCCGGCCTTCCTGATTCCTGGCACCATGACCAAAACACATCCACCGATCTGACCGTACGGCCAACAATAGGCTTCCACCGAGGTGTATGACTCACGTCCAGCGAGCGCCCCCCGGACAGGATCGTTGACAGCGCATCGCTATTTAGCGAGATTCCGTACTGCTCAAATTCTGCCCCCCAGGTAATGGAAAAATGCCCACCGGTGCTCAGTTCAATTTCTAAGCCATGGTCCAATGAGTCGAACCGTGGATCATCGAAAAAGTGAAACTCGCCATTGCCGTAGTCGATTTCATAGTACCTAGTCCCGGCAATGGTTTTCCCTATCAATGAACCTGCTATCTTCTCGTATTCATCCCGTGTCATAGATGGACTGTTTCATATAACCAACATATTGACAAACGCTTTTTTCAGGAAAATCATAAACACATCGCTGTCCATACTTCTGAGATACACAACCGTAGAACTTTCAAGGATTCTAACCTGATTTGAATAAAGGACAAGTGAAGCGCGGAAAGGAACCATCAATGGCCAAGCAAACCAAACCGGTAGTTGCGTACGATGAAACGTTCGACAAACTCGATATCCGGGTCGGCAGGGTGGTCGACGTCAGTCTTGAATCCGGAACGCACAAGCCGACCTACAGGATGACTATAGACTTCGGCAGGTTCGGCAAGAGGGTCAGCTACGGCCGCTTTACGATGCATGCCCCTGAAGAGGTCAAGGGCAGGCTTGTGCTGGGGGTGTTGAATTTCGTGCCCAGGCAAATGGGGCCGGTCACCTCTGAAGTGCTTACCCTCGGCGTTCAATACCCCAAAGCGGACAGCGGCGAGGCCACATTCGTGTCACCGGCGGCAGATGCCAGGTTAGGCAGCAAGTTATTCTAGAACAAAACTATAACCAATAACAAGGTGTGCTGAGCATTACCCGGAGCACCAGTGTATATAAATCGTGGAGCTGGAGTGATGGAGTATTGGAGTTTCGCAATAGCGGAGCTTTGGCGTCTTTGCACGAAAATGAACAGTTTCGTTTGCGATCAGACCGGCTGTTTTTTTGCCGGAGGCGGTGCTAACATGATACAGGGGCATCGGATCCATCGGTATTGACACCCAGGCAGCGGCTTCCTATCTTCGCAAGAGAAAAAAACACGTTCCTGTCTTTGGAACTTGAGCTTTGTGATTTGGGATTTAAGCAATTGAATTCGGGAACTCGGAACGAACTTATAATCAAAGCAAGTTATGGAGCTCACATCAGGGAAACTACGATAGAAAGGTGGTATCAATGAAAATCAAGAATCTCACGGCAAGCGTTCATCAATACCCGGTCTACCTGCCGATGATCGACAAACCGCTCGAACAGCGTGTTTTTACTTTTTGTGAAGTCGAAACCGACGACGGGTATAAAGGCTGCGGCGTGACGGGCGCTTTTTTACCATGGTCGATCGTTATGGCCTTGAAACACGATATTCTGCCGGCGATCAAAGACATGGATCCCCGTGATACCGAAGCTGTCCACGAAAAGATCTGGTGGAGCCTGAACCCACGGGCCTATACCGGCGTGATCTCGAATGCGCTCGCCGCGCTGGATATCGCCTTGTGGGATATCAAAGGCAAGCAGGCCGGCCGCTCGATTGCCCAGCTTCTGGGGGGATATCGCGATTGGGCCGGCACTTACATCACCTTCGGCTACCCTTTTTTCGATCGTGACCAACTGGTCGAATATGCCAAAAAATTCGTTGCGGAGGGAAGCACCCGCCTCAAGATGGTGGTTGCCTGTGACAAGGGCGGCTGGCGCGAAGATGCCGTGCGGATCCGCCGAGTGCGTGAAGCGGTTGGTGACGACATTGACCTGATGATCGATGCCAACTACCGGTTTACCCCAGTGGAGGCACGCCTGCTGTGCCGCGAGATAGAGGATTTGAACCTGACCTGGTTCGAGGAGCCGCTGCATCAAAACGATGCCCGGGCACTGGCAGATCTGAGACGCCGCACGAGCATCCCGATTGCCGCCGGCCAAATGGAAGGCCACAGGTGGCGCATTCGCGAGCTGGTCGAAAAGGAGGCCATTGACATATTACAACCGAATTGCTGCTACAACGGCGGCTATACAGAGTCGCAGAAAGCGGCCCACCTGGCCCAGGTCTACAATCTTCCTGTCGCCAACGGCGGCGGCTGGCCGATATTCAACATGCATACGATGGCCGGCTGTATGAACGGCATGTGGACTGAATTTCACTGGGGCATGTGGCAGGCCGGCCAGCAGTTTTTTAACGGATCCCCCGGTCCCGAAAACAACCGGGTAGAGATACCCCCCAGACCGGGTCTCGGGTTCGAGCCTAACTACGACGCCCTGAGGGACAGTATCGTCGAAGAGCCCGGTAAGCTGATGGAGGCCGGTATGCAGACCAATCTGAATGTTATTACCAAGGCCTAGACCGATGGGCCGGGAAAAATACTGCGCATATTTAGGTAGAATATTTCTCAGTTTTGGATAGCGCTTTTCTCCCGGCCGCTCTCATCTTGTTGCGCCTGATCGCATATCCTTCTGAAATCACATCGATTTGGAACACCCATGGTAAATGGCATGCCTTTTGCTTTTCCAAAACGCCACCCGGCCAGGCGTTTACGGGCCAAACTGCCTTTGTCATCACACTGTGTTGGGAAAAATCGGCGCTAAAACCTGGCAGGGTCTTCTTTTGCATCGGGGCGGATTCACATCCGCCCCTTTTCCTTCCCCCCGGGCTCGCTGTGGCGACCGGCAGCTACTCATAATCGGTAGGGGCGGGGTTCCCGGCATAGCTGGATGACCCATCGATCCCAATTGTTGGAGGTGGGCCATATCCTCGACCGGATCGGTAACGGCGGTGGTTTGCCGGCGGGGATAAATCCCACAAGCGCTAAGCCAATAAATAGTTTTTGACACAGTGCTTATTTGACCTATGGCCTCGTCTTTAAAATATTGAACATTGAACATCGAACGCCCAACATCGAACATCGAATAATGATGACGCTACGCTTTATCTATTTTATGCCCAGCGATTCACACCGGAGATGTGAACTAAAGACCACGGAGTTTCCAAATTTAGTTGTGCTCCATCCAATTCAAACCAATTTGGCGAAATAGGCCTGTTCATTCATTTTATATAATTGATAGAATACGTCATTCGATGTTGAACGTTCGATGTTCGATGTTCGATGTTCATTTTTTTGGCTCTTGGCGCGTGAGAATAACTTAGCGCTTATTGGGATGAACCACCGCCCCTACAGTGATTCCCTGGGATTCTTTGCGGTTGGGCCTCGCAAGATTTAACCCTTTTATATTGACAGCTCTCTGCGGGACACAAAACGAGAACTCGCCATATTGGCAGGATATGAAGCGGGGGTGCATCTCCCCTCAGGAAGCCTTGCGCACCACCAGACTTCCGATGGAGTATCCGGCACCAAAGGAGCAGATCACGCCGAGGTCGCCGGCGGCCAAATCCCCATTGTACAGGTGGAAAGCGATCAGCGACCCGGCCGAGGCTGTGTTGGCATAGCGGTCCAGCACGACGGGCGCCTCCTCGAAGCTGGCCTCCCGACCGAGCAGGCGTTTGGTAATCATGTTGTTCATATTGATGTTGGCCTGGTGCACCCACCAGCGCTTGATTTCAGGAATTGTCAGTCCCAGGCTCTCCACATGGCGGCGCAGGTGCTGTTCGGCCATGGGGCTGACCTCTTTGAATACGGCGCGGCCGTTCTGGTGGAAGAGTTTGTCGGGGCCGAAAGGGTCCACATCGTTGACGCGGCTGAGATAGCCCATATTGGAGCGTACATTGCTCGAAAACCGGGTTTCCGCCCGGGTATGGAGGATTTCGTAGCTGCCGTCCGCCGTGCAGGAGTCGGCCCGTTCCACAATCGCCGCCGTGGCCACATCGCCGAAAATAAAGTGGCTGTCCCGGTCGCAATAGTTGACCTGGGGCGAGGTCAGTTCTGGATTTATCAACAAAACGCAACCGGCGGTGCCGGCGATCACCATCTCATAGGCGCGATGCAGGGCAAAGGTGGCGGCCGAGCAGGCCACCAGCATATCGAAGCCGAATCCCTTTATGCCCAGTTCGTTTTGTACTTCAATGGCGATGGCCGGATAGGAACGCTGGGTGTATGCGCAGGAGACGACCACCGCATCGACGTCCGCAGGGTGTTTGCCGGCCGCATCGATGGCGTCCCTGGCGGCATGCAGGGCCATCTCAGCCTGATCGGAAAGGGCCTCCTCGGGCCGTTCCGGTATCAGCGGGCGCATGCGTTCGATGTCCAGGATTCCCTCCTTGACATAGGCATAGCGCTGCCGGATTCCGGAAGCTTTGAAAATGAATTCAACCGAGGACAGGGGTTTGGGTTCCAGCTGGCCTTTTCCGATTTGCGCTGCGTGCAGCGCATTGTAGCGGTCGGCCCAGCGGTTGTAGGCGTCGACCAATTCCTCGTTGGTGATGACGTGATCGGGTGTGTACAGACCGGTCCCACTGATGACTGCCGATCCTGGTTTTATAGATGACATGATTATCCATTCGTTTGCAAATTTATTGATTGATCCAAAATCGGGTTGCGTCCGATGCCTTCTCCCCCAGGCAGGGGGCCGACACGGGGGCCTCTCCTCCGGCAAATCTCGACCGGGCGCTATTAATTCTCACATATGTGCCCACAAGTAAAACATTTTCTGCACGATCTCCTCATTCTCTCCCGGTATGCACTCAATAATTCGTTTGATGTCCGCCTGATAATGATCTACTAAAGGGATACGACCCATTTGCAGGGCGCCTGGGGGAATGCGGCCCTGCAACCATGGTGCCGGATGCTGACAGTGCTGGGCATCAACCCGCTGATTGTATTGCCTGAAGGCCGAGGCGCGGTTGCGGCCGACGACCTCGTCGAGTTGTTCCCGGCCGCGGAGCGAGCCGATTTAACTTTTTACGAATCCATTAAAGATGAGTTTATCTGAGACGGACAAGATATTCAAATGAACCCTGAGATTGCCTGACCAAAAGGGGAAAGGGGCTGCCGTGAAATTTTCTTCTCAAATTACCTTTCTCTACTTCAAGGAATTGACCGGCCCGGCCCGTTTCTTTGAAGAGATCCTCGGCTTGCAAAAGGTTGACGACAAGGGATTTGCGCGGATATACCAGATCGCCGGGGGCGCTTTTATCGGAATCGTCGATGAAGCGCACGGCTATTGTAGTGCGCCGACGGCCCCAAATGTGCTGATAACCCTGGTAACCGAAGATGTGCAGCAATGGTACGAGCGCCTGATGGCGGCCGGGGTTGCCATCGATGCGGCTCCGGCCATCCATGAAAAGGCCAATGTGGAAGGCTTTTTCTTCGAAGGGCCCGGCGGCTATGCTTTCGAGATCCAGAAGTTTCTAAATCCGGAGGTCGCCAGGCATTTTTAAATTGCCGCACAGAAGGTCATAAGCAACTCGCCAACCAAACCGGCCATTGGGTGCCGATCAAAAAGAGGCCTTCGGCGTTGGGCTTTCGGCGCAAGCGGAGGATTGATTTTCGATTTCGAATTTTTTTTATATCTAATTCGGAACGGTGCGATTTTATAAGATTTTAACCCAAATGGACGTGTCAAAAGCCAGATGGGCATGCTCCGGTGCTCCTTTCTCCGATAGGGGCAATGTCGCTGCCCGATCCGGCTTTTACGAGAATGTCAATTTTCAACAGTGAACTGTCCGCCCCCGGCGGATTCGGCTTTGAGTGAGAGGGATCATGGGTGAAAAAATTATCGGGATCGTCGGCGGCATGGGGCCGGAGGCGACCCTGGATTTATACGCGCAAATCCTGCGGGCTACCCCGGCCCAAAAGGACCAGGATCACCTGCGGGTAATCATCGACAGCAATCCCAAGGTGCCGGATCGAACGGCGGCCATGATCGGCGATGGGGAGGATCCGGTCCCGACAATGGCGATATCGTGCCGGGCGGTGCAACGGGCCGGGGCCGATTTTATCGTTATCCCCTGTATCTCGGCCCACTTCTTTCTAGAGGAGCTGCAACAGCACAGCAGCCTGCCGATCCTGTCTGCCTTCGATGCGGTTGCTGACACCATCGTCAGTCATGATGGGGAAATAAAAACCGCCGGTCTGCTGGCCACTTCCGGCACCATTCGCGGCGGACGCTTTGCCGGTCGCCTGGGGGATTACGGCATTGCAACCTTGGTGCCGGATGCCGACAACCAGAAAGCGGTGATGGAGGCAATTTACCGAATCAAGGGCTCCCAGGATCCCGGGGTGCGGGCGCAATGCCGGGCGAACCTGATCGCCGCCGCCAACCAGGTTGTGGAAGGCGGCGCCCAGGGTATCATCGCCGGGTGCACCGAAATTCCGCTGGCGCTCAATCAGGAAGATCTCCCCGTACCATTTTTCAATTCGCTGGAAATTCTCGCTGCTGCGGCGGTCGATACCGCCCTCGGCCGAACATAGGAGTGGGCAGTTTTTTAAACCCAGTTGCCGCTTTCTGCACTTTTGACCAGCGCTTCGATCACCCGCATGTTGGCGACGGCGTCGTCAAGGGAGGTCGGGACCTGCCCGTCCTCGAGAACAGCCTTCGCGAACAGGTCACCCTGAATCGTATACTGGTTGCAGATATCGAAGCAAATCTCACCGGACTCGCTGCCCCGCTGAAAGGTCAGCTTGCACGGCCGGTCAACCGGGGCGTTGAAGGGAATTTCGATTTCGACTCGACCTTCCGTACCGAAGATGTTGACCCGCTGGAAAGGGGCCAGCTGGGTCGAGCAGGTGAAGGTCGACGTGCCCCGTCCAAAATCCAGGATACCGCTGGCTAGGCGGTCGGTCTTGAAATCCGGGTCATACTCCACAATCCCACAGACACGCCCGGGTTCGGCTCCGAATATAAAGCGCGATAGGGAGATGCAGTAGCAGCCGATATCCATCAACCCGCCGCCGCCGAATTCGGCGATGTTCCTGATATTTGCAGGATCGATGTTGTTATAGGAAAAGAAAGATTGAATCGTTCGCAGCTCGCCGATTGCGCCTTCAACGACCATTTGTCGGGTACGCTGCCACTGAGGGTGATGACGGTACATGAAAGCTTCCATGATTTTCAGCTGAGGGTGCTTGGCGGCCGCAGCCTGAAGGTCGGCAGCCTCGGCCTCGGTCAGGGCAATCGGTTTTTCGCACAGCACGTGCTTGCCGGCTTTCAGGGCTTTAATCGACCAGGGTACGTGCAGGTGGTTGGGAAGCGGGATGTAAACGGCTTCGATCTCCGGGTCCTGCAGCAGTGCATCATAGGAGCCGTAGGCCTTCGGTATGCCCAGGCTTGCCGCTGCGGACCGGGCTTTTTCAATGCTGCTCGAGGCGATCGCGGCGATGTCGCAGCACTCGCCCAGCAGCATGGCCGGGATGACCTGCCGGGTTCCGATTTTAGCGGTGCTCAATATCCCCCAACGTATTTTTTTCATTTTCAAGCCCTCCTCTAAACTGTTTTTATACCGCAATATAACATTTCCGGCTTTCGGATCAACCCATCATTCCCAAACGGCAGCAGCCAATCCTTGCAGGGCTGTTTTTACACTTGACGCCGACAAAGTCTATGGGGTATGGATAAAAAAAATAATTGGTAAGACCGGTATAACCGGTCAGACCTCGTATGTCTGGAATTGCGAATGAAATTTCAAAAACTGCCCCAAGCCCAGTATCGGAAGCGCAGCTCCGTTATCGCCGAAGACATCGTTCAGCGAATCCGTCGCAACGACCTGTCGGCCGGCATGAAGCTTCCTTCCGAGCGGGTGATTGCCGAACAGCTGGGCGTCAGCCGCCCCTCGGTGCGCGAGGCGATCAGCGCGTTGCAGATCGTCGGTCTTCTGGAGAGCCGTCCCGGGGACGGAACCTACGTCTGCGAACGGATCGAATTCGAGGATCTCAGCCGCAAGGCTGTTCGGGTTCTTGAAAAAAACGACAGTCCCCTCGAACTGCTGCACGCCCGCAGAGCTCTGGAGATCGGCGCCGCACGCCTGGTTATCAAGGTTGCCAGCCAAGGTGAGATCGAACGCATTCACAACGCCTGGCAGCAGAAGTACGAGGCCGGCACCAGTGGCAACTACGACGGCTACCTCGAGCGGGCCTCCGAATTTCACATGACGATTGCACGCGCCACCCGCAATTCGGTGATCGAGCGCATGACCGGGGATCTGCTGCAGGCCACCCAGCAGCCCCTCTGGCTCAACATGCGGCGGAATTACTACGCCGCCGACGAGAGCCGCATCAAAGAAATGCTCGATGTCCACGATCGCATTGTCACAGCCCTGACGAGACGGGAAACCGAACCGGCCATATTGGCCATCGAGGCCCACTTCGACATACTGATTCAGCGGACCTACAACTTGAACGATCCCTATTCGGAGCCCGAAACCTTTGGGCATTAAACGAGTCACCCACCACAGAAAGGAGAAGAACCATGAGGAATCACTTGTATTACAAGATGAACAGAGCGATGATCATTAGCATTGCAGCACTGGTTCTGCTGGGCTTGGGATCCGGCCTGGCCGCAGCCGAGAGCTACCCGAGCAAAGCGATCGAGATGGTTGCCTGGGCTTCGCCGGGCGGTGGCAGCGACCGGATGTGCCGCGCATTTGCCAAGGCCGCCGGGAACTATCTGGACCAGGAAATGTACGTGATCAACAAAAAGGGCGGCGGCGGTGCCGTCGGCATGTCCTATGTCCAAAGCCGGCCGGCGGACGGTTACACCGTACTCGGTGTCACCAACAACCTGGTTTTTACACCGTTGAGCAAGCCGAATTTCAAATACAGCTACAAGGACTTTCAACCGATCGTCATGTGGGGGTTCGATCCCAAGGTCATCGCCGTGGGGGCCTCGACGCCCTATATGACCATTGAAGACCTGGTCGCAGCCGCCAAAAAAGAACCGGGAAAAATCAAATTCGGTCTCTTCGGCACCGGTACCGACGATCACATCATCAGCGTGATGCTGGGCCAGGAAGCCGGCGTGAAGTTCGGCTATGTGCCCTTTGACAGCGGCGGGGAGCAGCTGGCCGCCATGCTGGGCGGGCATGTGGCTGCGGCGATGGTCACCGAGTTTCAGGAGGTTGCCACCCAGGTCGAAGCCGGCAAGGTCCGCATTCTGGCCGCAGCCACCGGCCAACGGCTGGACTCGCTGCCCGATGTCCCCACCATGGCGGAAAAGGGCTGGGATGTGGTCGTGCCCAAATTCAGGGGCCTGGTCGTCAAAAAGGGCGTGCCCGACGAGGTCAAGGATTACCTCATCGCCAAATCACTGACTGCCATCCAGGATCCGGTATTCAAAAATTATCTCAAAAACAGCATGATCGAACCCTACTTTCTGGTCGGCCGGGAATTCGAAGAACTGATCGGAAAGCAGCAGGTTAAATTCGGTCAGATCCTCAAAGAGCTGGGATTTTAATCCTGCCGGAAACAGCATGGGCCGCTTCTCGAAACCGGGAACCGGCCCATTGACTCCGACTGGAGAGCTAAGACGTCAGAACGGGGGAATACTTGCATAAAAACCTGCCTAAACTGAAATGCAAACTGATTGAACGTCGAACATCGAACATCCAACATCGAACGTCCAATAATGATGACGCTGCGCTTTGTCTTTTTTAGAACAGCAGTATCACGCTGAGGAGATGATCTAAAAGCGAGAATTGCGACGAGTCCTCCCTGATGTACTCGGCCACTGGTTTTGTCAAAAGCAGCAGGGTCGGGTTCAAGGGATCGATAGGCCTTGTCCGATGATTAATTAAAATCGGCAGAATACCTTATTCGACGTTGGACGTTCGGCGTTCGATGTTCGTATGTTAGTTAACTTTTTCCACCTTTATAGGCAATAGCCATGAAACTAGCAGATCGAATCACAGCGGTCTTACTGGTAGTCTTGTCAGGGCTGTGGATTTATTGGGCCCGCCAGCTGCCTTTTCCCAAGTTCGCTCAAATCTCCAACATGGGTCCCGGCGATTTCCCGACCATCGTGGCCGTTATGCTGGCCATCTTTGCGATCTGGCTGTTCGTCGACACCTTTCGAGCCTCGGCCGAAAAAGAGGACACGGACGACGGTGAGGAGACCGAGAGCGCCCGAAACCCCCGAGCAGGGCGGGACATAATAATGGGATTCGGCATCTTTACGGTCATGCTCGTGCTAACGCCGTTGATCGGTTTTTCACTGGCGGCGGCACTGTTCGTTTGCTGCTTTTTACTGTTGATCGGGCGCTACAAAATTTACCTGGCGATCACGATTGCGGTGCTCATGCCGGCCTTGCTGTGGTTTGTCTTCGGCTACATGCTGACGGTGCCCCTGCCAAAAGGGCCATGGGGGTTTTAAGTGAATATCTTTGACAATCTCTTGATGGGATTCGGTGTTGCGCTGCAGCCCTTGAACTTGACATTTATCGGGCTGGGGCAGTTGATCGGCGTGTCCATCGGCGTGCTGCCGGGCATCAACGCCTCGATGGCCGTGGCCGTGCTGCTGCCATTGACCTTTGGGTTGTCTCCCGAAGCGTCGCTGCTTTTCCTGTGCGGCATCTACATGGGCGCCATGTTCGGCGGGTCGATCACCTCGATCCTGCTGCGGGTACCGGGAACGTCCACCGCGGCCGTTGTCGCCCTGGACGGTTACGAAATGACCCGTCAGGGACGCGCCGGTCTGGCCTTGGGCATCACCGCCATCGGCTCCTGGGTGGCGGGCACATTCAGCGTGATGGTGCTGATGTCGCTGGGTCCGTGGCTTTCCACCGTTGCTTTGGCCTTCGGGCCGCCGGAATATTTCGCGCTGATTTTTCTGGGTCTTTCCATGATTACCAGCCTGGGCAGCGACTCCTTGGCCAAGGGGCTGATCGCCGGTGCTTTCGGGCTGCTGCTCGGCACCGTCGGGATGGACACGGGCGTGGGGGTCAGCCGGTTCACCTTCGGGATATTGGAGCTCGACAACGGAGTTAATTTCATTGCCGTGCTCATCGGCATGTTTGCCGTGTCCCAGTCCCTGCTCAATCTCAAAAAGTCCCTGTCGCATCTTTTGTATAAAGGCAGGATGACCGGGCTGCTGCCGCGACTGGCGGATCTCAAGGAGAGCATGGGATCTATTTTGCGAGGCACTGTGCTGGGAACCTTCATCGGCATGCTGCCTGGTGCGGGTGCCACGGCGGCCGCGTTCATGTCCTATTCCATCGAAGCTCGCATCAGCAAGCATCCCGAGCGTGTGGGCAAAGGCGAGATCAAATGTGTGGCCGGTCCCGGCAGCGCCGACAACTCGGCGGCCGGCGGCGCCCTGGTACCATTGTTGAGTCTCGGAATCCCCGGGTCGGAGACAACTGCCGTTTTGCTGGGTGCCTTAATGATCCACGGCATCCGACCCGGTCCGATGCTGTTCACCCAGCACTCCCAGCTGGTGTGGGCCACGATCGCCTCGCTGTACATTGCCAATTGTCTGGGGCTTATCCTGGCCACGGCGGGAATCCGCCCGTTGACCCAGATCCTCAAACTGCCCACGCCGATCATGTCCGCATTCATCCTGGTCATGAGCGTGGTGGGCTCTTATTCCCTGGCAAACAGCATGGTCGACGTCTGGATGGTCTGGATATTCGGGGTAATCGGCTACCTGATGAAACATCTGCGGATTCCGGTGGCGCCGGTTATCCTGGCGTTGGTTCTGGGGCCGATGGCTGAAAAGTCTTTCCGGCAATCGCTGTACATGTCCGACGGCAGCCTTGGTATTTTCGTAACCCGACCGATTACGGTGGTCATGCTGATCCTGGGATTTATCAGCCTGTTTCTGCCGTTAATCATTGCAAGGCTCAAAGGAAGCAAGGGATAGCGGTCTGTGCCAGCCCATTGTATAGAATTCAGTACGGCCAGACAGGCAAATAAATATGGAGCAAAAATCCTTTGGGGGTTATCTGTTATTTGTTATTGGTTAATCGTATAGAGGAGATCGAAATCTATTTATATTTCCCCTCAGTTTATTGTCGAATTCTAATAACGAATAACCAATAACGGTTAACACCCTTATTTTAGAGGAAGTTACCGATGACGACGAAAGACACCAAAATCACCGAAGCGGTCGCAGGATTTGTTGCGGAGGCAACCTTCAATGATTTTCCGGCCGAAGCCGTCCGCATCGCCAAACGCTGCGTTCTGGATGGTCTGGGATTAATCCTGGCCGGGTCGGCCCAGGACTGTGCCCGCATCATCCGGGAGTTTAGCCTGAGCAGCTGCCAGGGATCCGGGGCCACCGCTTTCGGTCAGGATCCGGTCAAGCTGCCGGCGGCCCATGCAGCCCTGGTAAACGGCACGGCCGGGCATGCCATGGACTGGGATGACACCCAGTTGTCGACAACCCCCGATCGGACCTTCGGCCTGCTGACCCATCCGACCATACCGCCCCTGGCAGCCTCACTGGCTGTGGCGGAATCGCGCGGCGGTGTATCCGGCCGGGAATTTCTGACCGCATTTGTCACCGGCTTCGAGGCCGAATGTAAAATTGCCGAGGCCATCCGGCCGGAGCATTACGAAAATGGGTTTCACTCCAGCGGCACGGCCGGCACTTTCGGGGCTGCCGCGGCGGCCGCCAAACTGATCGGGTTGGACCGCGCGCAGCTGGGCAACTTGCTGGGAATGGCGGCATCCATGGCATCGGGCATCCGGGTGAATTTCGGGACCATGACCAAACCGCTGCATGTGGGGCGGGCGGCCCAGAACGGCGTTACGGCCGCTTTGCTGGCCCGGGGTGGTTACGAGGCCGACCCGGAGGGCCTGGACGGGCCCTGGGGCTATTTCCAGGTGTTCGGTCGCGGGGTTGACACCGAGAGGATCGTCGACAAACTCGGCCGGCCCTATTCCATTGTGGAGCCTGGGGTCAGCGTCAAGCCCTACCCCTGCGGTTCGTTGACCCACCCGTCAATGGACGCTATGCGGGCCGTGGTGTTGGACAACGATTTGAAGCCGGACGATATCCGGGAAGTCGTGCTCTATGCGGGCAACAACATTCTCAACCCGATCCGCTACACCAGCGCCGAAAACGAGCTGGAGGCCAAGTTCTGCATGCCCTTTTTGCTGGCAGCTATTACAATCTCCCGCAAGGCCGGTGTCCAGGAATTCACCCCCGCCTTTGTGCACGCGCCGGCTGTAAAGGCGTTGATGCCGAGAATCCGAACGCAATTCGATCCGGCCATCGAAGCCAAAGGCTATGACAAGATGCGGTCCCGGGTGGAGGTTACCCTCAAAGACGGCCGCACGCTCGTGCGGGATGCCGATGACCGCTATCGCGGCGGACCCGAAAATCCGCTCAGCGACGCTGAACTCATCGAGAAGTTTACTGATTGTTCCCGGGCCCTTCTCGACGATTCAACCCGCGGGGCGATCGTCAAAACCGTATTCGAGCTCGAGTCCCTGCCGGATATGGATGCACTGATATCTCAATTGATTTAGAAAACCAATTGAGCCGATAACGATTAACAAATAACCAATAACACCGGTTTGTGGAGGAATGGTCGAATGCCAGTCATCAACAACGAGGTTTGCACCGGATGCAGAACATGCCAGAAATACTGTACGGTCGACGCGATATTTTTCGAAGACAAAAAATGCCGCATAGATCCCGACCTGTGCACCGAGTGCTACGTGTGCCTGAGAATGGAGGTTTGCCCGGAGGGCGCCATAGAAGCGCGGGAGCTGAAGGGTTTCTTAAAACAGTTTCAACATGTGATCAGCGATCCGGTTGAAAATCATGGCGTCACCGGCGTGACCGGCAGGGGCACCGAGGAAGTCAAAACCAACGATGTCTCGGGGCGCATCAAAAAAGGCTGGGTGGGCTTTTCCATAGACATGGGCAGACCCGGCATGGGCGTTCGTCTGCGGGATGCCGAAAAGGTGGCGATGGCATGTGTTGCGGCGGGTTTTATCCTGGCTCCGCCGGAAGAATCTCCGCTTGCATCCCTGATGCCCGACTACCGCAGCGGCAAGTTAAGAGATGACTGCCTGGATTACCGCCTGCTTTCGGTCATCATCGAAGGGCGCTGCCCCGAAGAGAGCGCCAAGGACGTTCTCCAAGCCCTGCAAGGGGTTGAAAAGGAGATCGACACCGTTTTCTCACTGGGCCTGATCAGCCGGGTCGATGACAGCGGGCACTGCCGGGCACTGGAATACTTGGACGAATTGGGAATCGCTCAGCCCCACCGGGGCAAGGTCAACGTCGGATTGGGCCGGCCGTTGTCATTGGAATAGGCAAATATCCCCATAATATAAAAAAATACGTATTGGGGATCTAAGATGGACAACGTATTGGAAATCAAAAATTTCAAGCACCAAATGACAAATAGCAAACAATATTCAAATTCCAATTTCCAATTACCCAAACTTCTTTTCGCGGCGGACATGGGTAACTGATCAAAATAGCTCATATCGACTTTAGATCGCGTTAGCACGATTCATCTGATTGACTGCCTTCGAGGATCCTTCTAGTCTGGGCGTGTAATAGTTTGGAATTTAATTTCAGGAGAGAAAAATGACCCACTCACTGCATCGTTCCGGTGACATCGAATCGCAGAAGAAAGATTTCGTCTGGTTCATGTATCAAACCAAGGGCGTCAACGATGTCAATATAAAGCCCAAAGCCCTGGAGTTTATTGCCGTGGCCGAGGACGTCGGCTCTGAAAACTGGGGTGATGTCAAATCCGGCCCCAAGCTGCGATACCCTATCGAGGAGATCAAGGCCAAATTGTCGGACAAATCCCGTCTGCGCGGCATTTTCACCCGCAGAAGCCAGGTGGTCGAATTTTTAAAACAGATCAAGGCCAAGGACCTGGGAATGTCGGTGGTGGTCACCGGCGTGCTGTCAGAGGCAATCCCGGCCTGTAAAGAAGCCGGCGTGACACCTCACTCGATCAACTACTCCCTGGGCGTCTGGGGCAAAAAAGACAATCTGCCCGATGACACCACCTTGTCGATCACGACCATGTGCGGCCATCACATGATCCCGCCCAAATTCGTGAATCATGTAATAAAGCGCGTCAAAAAGGGCAAGTTGACCCCGGAAGAGGGAGCCAAAGAGTTGGCTGAATTTTGCTACTGCGGCATATTCAATCACATCCGCTGCGCCGATATCATCGAAGAAAACCTATAGCTGCCGTACCCAAGTCGCATGATCATGCAATGGTATGAGAAAAATGGAATCTTCTTTTAGATGTCACTGATGACAGAGCTTCGAAATCTGTTGTTAGTCATTTTCAATTAACAAATAACACTTTATAGAGGTTTAACCATGCAAGACAATCCCTATGCCAGCATTCCGGAAAATATGGCCGTGACGGCGGCGGCGGCAGCCTTTGTCGAAACGGTGACCTTCGCAGACCTGCCCGCGGATGCCGTCCGCATCGGGACGCGCTGCGTTCTCGACGGATTGGGTCTGGTCGTATCCGGTGCCGATGAGTCCACCGTCCGAATTCTGGCCGAAGATGCCCGCGAACAGGGTGGAAACCCCGAAGTCCGGCTGCTCGGGTGCGGTGCGACGAAGGTCCCGGCCCCCCTGGCAGCGCGCGTCCTCGGGACCTCGGGCCATGCCCATGACTGGGATGACTGCCAGGTCAGCAAAGACCCCGACCATATCTATGGCCTGCTGACCCACCCGACCGTTGCCCCTCTGACAGCGGCTATGGTCGTGGCCCAGAAAATTGGGGGGGTTGCCGGCAGGGAGTTTCTGCTTGCATTTTTGACCGGGTTCGAGGTGGAGTGCAAAACCTCCGAGTGGATGCTCCCGCAACACTACAAAAGCGGCCAGCATTCCAGCGGCACCGTGGGAACCCTGGGCGCCTATGCGGCGGCTGCCAAGCTGCTGGGCCTGACAGGCGCTGCGCTGCGCCATGGATTCGGAATCGCAGCGAGCATGGCGTCCGGCATCCGCACCAATTTCGGGACGATGACCAAGCCGCTGCACATGGGAAGGGCTGCTGAAAACGGGGTGGTCGCCGCAACCCTGGCCTCAAAGGGTTTTACTGCGGACCCGGCCGCTCTCGACGGCCCCTGGGGCTTTTTTGCCGTGCTCGGCGGCGGTGTCAGCCCGCAGAAAATCGAACAGGGTTTCGGCCGGACCTGGTCGATCGTCGATCCCGGGGTGAGCATCAAACCCTATCCCTGCGGCGTGTTGACACACCCTTCCATGGACCTGATGCTAAAGCTTGTCCGCGACCATGACATCAAGCCCGAGCAGATCGAAAGCGTCACCCTTCACGCCGCCAGCAACATTCTGAATCCGATCCGGTATCCTTTGGCCGCCAACCATCTGCAGGCCAAATTCTCCCTGCCGGCGGAGCTTGCCATGATCGCCCTCAACCGCAAGGCCGGCAAGACTGAATTCAGCGACGAATTTGTCGGATCCGACCAGATGCAGGCCATGCAGCGCAAAATTCAAACCCGCCACGACCCCGAAATCGAAAGACGCGGTTTCGATAAAATCCGGTCCCGCATCACGATCCGGACCACCGACGGGCAACGCTATGCGGGTGCGGCGGACGAGCGCTACCGCGGCGGGCCGGAAAATCCGCTGACGGACGCCGAGCTGGAAGAAAAGGTGCGGGCCTGCTGCGAGGGCCTTCTGGATCACGCCGGGCAAGATCGCTTGATCCAAACGGCCTGGGGCATTCAGGAAGCTGCCGACGCCGGTGCGCTGGCAGACGTCATCCAGCCGCCCCGGGACTTGGGCGCCGGTTCGTGAGCAGCGCTGCAATGCCAGTGTCGTGTCCTCTTAGCAATTTCCAAATCTCGAATTGATGATTAAGTCGTTACAGTTCCCGCCGTCAATTGCTTAAATCCCAAATCACAAAACTCAAATAGCAAATCCGCCGGAGACGGATTTGCTATTTGTTATTTGGTGCTTGTATTTTGTTAAATACAAAGACGATGACAGATTTAAACTCCCAGTTCAAATTATTAAAAATAATCATGGTACACATCACCAGGGCCTCCACCCCTCAGACTTCAGGCAGACAAATCCTGCAGATCTCGCGCCAAGTTCACAAAAAAGTCGATGGACTCCGGATTGCTCATGGAATCGGTGTTGACCACCTTTTCGACCGGGATACCGGCCAGGATTTTTTTCACCGGTACTTCCAGCTTTTTAGCGTTGAGGGTGCGGGGAATATCGGCGACGGCATAGATGGCGTCGGGCACATGGCGCGGGGACAAGGTGGTTCGAATTTTAGCGTTGATCTTTTTTTCCAGCGCCTCGTCGAGGACGACACCTTCGCTGGTCACTACAAAAAGGGGCATAAAGTAATTGCCGGACGGCGTTTCCAGGCCGATCACGAGACTGTCGGCAATTTCATCCAGGCCTTCCACGGCGGCATAGATCTCACTGCTGCCCATGCGCACGCCGAACCGGTTGATGGTGGAATCCGAGCGGCCTAAGATGACACCGCTGCCCCGCGGCAAAAATTTGACCCAGTCACCGTGCCGCCAGACACCGGGGTACATCTCAAAATAGCTCGCGTGGTAGCGACTGTTCTGCGGATCGTTCCACAGAAAAAGCGGCATAGAGGGCATGGGATCGGTAATGACCAGTTCGCCGACCTCATCGATGAGGGAACGGCCGGCCTCATCATAGGCCCGGGCGTTGACCCCCAGACAGCGGCACTGCAGCTCGCCGGCACGAACCGGCAGCAGGGGACATGATCCCAGAAAGGCCGTGCAGGGATCAGTGCCGCCGCTGACCGACCCCAGCAGAAGATCTGCTTTGACTTTCGTGTATACCCACTGAAAGCCTTCCGGTGACAGGGGCGAACCGGTGGAGCCCACGGTTCTCAGCGCACTCAAATCAAACCGGCGGCCGGGCGCCAGGTTTTGCGCCATGCAGGTGGTCAAATAGGCGGCGCTGGTGCCGAAAACGCTCATTTTGGATTCGTGCGCCAGCTGCCAGAGCACATCCAGATCCGGATAACCGGGACTGCCGTCGTACAGGATCGGGGTGGCGCCCAACAGCAGGCTTCCCTGGAGCAGGTTCCACATCACCCAGCCGGTGGTGGAAAACCAGAAAAAGCGGTCCCCGGCGCGTACATCCAGATGGAGTCCGGTGAACTTCATAAACTCGAGCAGAATACCCCCATGGCCGTGCACCAGGCCCTTGGGCAGTCCCGTGGTTCCGGACGAGTAGACCACCCAGAGGGGGTGGTCAAATTCTACCTGCTCGAACACCAGTTCGGCGTTGTTTTTTAGAAGGTCTTTGAAATCCGCCGTGTTTGCCGGCTTATCGGACCTGGCTTGCGGGTAAAGATAGGCGACAAGGACCGTATGCTCGAGGGTCGGCAGCGACTGTTGGAGCTCGGCTATAGCCGGCCGGCAGTCAAAGGCTCTGCCGCCGTACTGATAACCGTCCACGGCGAACAGCACTTTGGGCTCGATCTGCTTGAAACGGTCCACCACACTGCGGGTGCCGAAGTCCGGCGAGCAGCTCGACCAGATCGCCCCGATGCTGGCACAAGCCAGAAAGGCCACGACCGTCTGGGGGATGTTGGGCATGTAGGCCACGACCCGATCCCCACGTTTGATTCCCATGCGCCGCAGGTAAGCGGCAATGGCCGCAACCTGTTGATAGAGATCATCCCACGAGATTGCCAGCAATGGTTGTATTTCCGACTTAAAGAGCAGTGCCGGGCAATCGGTGCTGCGGTTGCGAAAAACATGCTCAGCGTAATTCAGTTCGGCGCCTTTAAACCATTCAGCACCCGGCATTCTGCGCGCAGTCAGAACCTCGGAAAAGGATCCGGATGCCTGAATGTCGAAAAACTCCCAGAGGGACTGCCAGAAAGCTTCAAGTTCCGTGACCGACCATCGCCACAGGCTCTCGTAGTCTGCGAAGGTTAAGCCTTTTGCGGATGCCAGCCACCGCATGTAGCGGGTCATGTTGGCCCGGGCGATAAGGTCCTCGCCCGGTTCCCATAGTAGTGTGCCTTCGCTGATCGATTGTGAATTCATGCGCTCCTCCTTTGCGGTGTTCTATATAGAAACCTTGAGAAGCAGTGTCAAGGTTTGCTCACCTTGACGCAATTGTTTATTCGTATCATAATAAGAGATTATACTAAGTCTGATCCGTGTCAGCCCTAAAGGTACCTTTTTGATGTCTACGTCTCCCAAACCTTCAAAATCGAGGCAGGTGCGCCATGAAAGATGAATGGATCGAGGCCCTGGGATGCATGACTTACGGGATTTACGTGTTGACCTCATATTATAAGCAAGAGATCAACGGCATGATCGCCTCCTGGATTTCCCAGGTTTCCTACGAGCCCCTGTTGATCATGGCGGCTGTGCACACCAGCCGCTATTCCCATGGACTTATCGACAAAAGCGGGTATTTCGCCCTGCATGTCGTCACCCGCGAACAGGCGGATTTTTTAAACCGCTTCAAGGGATCCGATCCCTCGGCCAAATTTGCATTCCTTCAGTGGGAACGGGGCACAACCGGGTGCCCTGTTCTTGAAAACTGCATCGCCCGATTTGAAGGCCGGGTCGTGGATAAATTTCGTCCCGGCAACCACACCCTTTTCGTGGCCGAGGTCGTGGATGCCGGGGTGATGGCCGGGGGGCGGCCGCTGAGCAGCATGGACTACGAGGGAGTATACCTGGGAAGATCATAATGAATCGCAAATTCGGTCAAATCGTTGAACAGATCGGCCGGGTCGTGCTGGGCAAGGAAGACCAGATCCGTCTGGCGCTGACCTGCCTGCTGGCCAAGGGGCACCTGCTGATTGAGGATATCCCCGGGATCGGCAAGACCACCCTGGCCAAGGTGCTTTCCAAATGTCTGGGTTTAAACTTTCGCCGCATTCAATGCACCAGCGATATGCTGCCGGGCGACATTCTGGGGGTATCCATATTCGAGCGCAAAAGCAGTACCTTTCGTTTTCATCCGGGGCCGATATTCTCCCAGGTGCTGCTGGCAGATGAGATCAACCGGGCGACTCCCAAAACCCAAAGCGCTTTGCTGGAGGCCATGGAAGAGCGTCAGGTGACGGTCGAGGGCAAGACTCGCTCTCTGGACCAGCTGTTCTTCGTCATCGCCACCCAGAATCCCATCGAGCAGTCCGGCACCTTTCCGCTGCCGGAAAGCCAGCTGGACCGGTTTTTGATGCGTATCGATCTGGGTTACCCCAATCGGGCTGCTGAAAAAATGCTGCTGTCACAGGGCGAGACTAGAGGTGCGCTGGCCGAAATGCAGCCCATGCTGACCAGCAAGGAAGTCCTGCTGCTGCTGCTGCAGGTCGGCGACATACACGTTTCCGATGCTTTGCTGGAGTATGTCCAGGATTTGCTTGCATTTACGCGCCAATCGCCTCATTTTCATGTCGGCCTTTCTCCGCGGGCCGGCCTCAATCTGCTCATTGCCGCCAAATCGAGCGCGTTCTTAGCGCAAAGGGATTATGCCCTGCCTGAAGATCTGCAGCTGATCATGCCTTGGGTTGTTGGACACCGCCTGCGTTCGCGCAATGACGGCGTTGAATTCCCCCGAGATAAGCTGATGTCGATTTTGTTAGAGGTTCCGGTGCCGTAAAATCAATGCTGTATGTATGAGAATTTGCGGGGAAGACGGCAGTTAAGACCAGCTATGAATTATTCCGCCGAAGGCGGATTATAGGCAAGTGGTTTCAGAGCAAGGCAATCCCGAAGCCATATCAGAGGCCCATGATAACAAACAACCGCACCCGGACGAGTAATCACCACGCCGTCAATTTCCCAATTGCTATCGGCCGCAAGCAGATCCGGATTCGGCCGACCCGCAACGGGTTGATTTTCATGGTCCTGGTTGCGGCGATGTTTGTGGGATCTTTTAATTACAACAGCAATCTGGGTTTCCTTTTCACATTTTTTCTGGGAAGCATCGCCTTCGTATCGATTACCAGTACCTGTAAAAACGTCCTCGGTATATCGATCGGATCGGTTTTTGCCGAGCCGGTTTTTGCGGGTAAAAAGGCGAATTTTGAACTAACGGTCGCAGGGGGCATTGCCCCGCGAATTCGGATCGGGTTTGCTTTTGCCGATCACCCGGCCGTTTACCACGATCTGCCAGCCAGGGAAGATAACCGCATCCGGGTTTCCGTCCTTGCAAACTCGAGGGGTATGTTCAAACCCGGGTTGGTGTCGATGCATTCAGATTACCCGCTGGGACTGTTTCGGGTGTCCGCCTTAATCGATGCAAACCTGGAGTGTGTCGTCTATCCCCAACCCCTGAAGGGCGATCTGAGGACAATCGATTCCGAATCTTCAACCAGCGAGGATCGACGCATCAGCGGTCCCGGAAGCGATGATTTTCAAGGGCTCAAAAACTACGCACCTGGCGATCCCCTGCAGCGGATTTCATGGCGGGCGTCCGCCCGCGGGCAAGGCCTATTCACCAAAGACTTTACGGGAAAATCCGGTTCAGCCGTTTTTCTGGATTGGCATCGGTTGAATTCATCCGATCCGGAGCGCAGACTGTCGCGGCTGTGCCACATGGTTCTTCAAGCCTACTGCAATGACATGCACTATGGCCTTCGGCTGCCCGGGCACAGTCTGGCACCGGGCAAAGGGCGGGACCACAAACTGCGCTGCCTGAAAGCGCTGGCCCTGTATTAAGGTCAGCCTACTGCCGGGTAGGTTTTTTTCCACGGGGGACACAGAGATTTTAGCTCTTAAACGACCATCGGGGAGGTGTCCCATAATAGGGCCGCCGCCGGCCGCAAGGGTTCAGTCTGATCGGAAATGAAACCAATGAACATCGAACATTGAACGTCCAACATCGAACATCGAATAATGTATTCTGTCTATTTTATTATAAAGACTGAGCAAAGCGATTCCGCCCTTCGACATTCTGCGGTTCGGTATTCGATATTCTGCGGTTCGCCTTTAACGTAGTTTCGTATAATATGCCAACGACCCCAAACATAACGCTGCATCTCGGCGCCCTGGCGCTTGCCCTGATGCCGCATATTCCCCGGCTGCCGCTGTGGGTGATTTGCTGGTGCCTGGTCGCCTGGGGATATATTCTGCTGGTTTTAAAATATCGCTTGCCCCTGCCCAGCCAGATCCTGCGCCTGGCTCTGGCCATCGGCGCTGTGGCCGGCGTGTTGCTGACCAACGGCTTCAGTTTGGACCGCTATTCCAGCCTGGCCCTGCTATGGCTCATGGCAAGTATCAAGCCCATGGAGATCAGAACCTACCGCGATGAAATGGTCACAATTTTGCTGATCTATTTTCTGCTCCTGTCCAACTTGTTTTTTTCCAGCAGTTTGGCCGTTGGTCTGTACATGGCCTTTTCGATTTTCGCAGCCACAGCGGTTTTGATCCACATCCACCAACCGAACAGCCGATTCAGCGGTAATCTGGGAATGTCCGCCGCTCTGATGCTAAAAGCCGTCCCCCTGGCGCTGATTTTCTTTGTAATTTTTCCCAGAATACAGGGCAGCGTATGGGGGTTGCGCAGTCCCGCCGCGGCACGGACTGGATTTTCCGATCACCTGGCACCGGGATCCGTCACCGAGTTGGTTCGCAGCAGCGACATCGCCTTCCGGGTGGAGTTCGACGGCCGGATCCCGGTACAGGACCGTCTTTACTGGCGCGGGCTGGTATTCTGGGTTTTTGACGGTCGTACATGGCAGCCCAGAAAGGACAGGCTCCGTTTCGCCGCCCCGCTTAAAGGCAGCGATGCCCTGACGTATACGGTTACCCTGGAACCCCACAACCAGCGCTGGCTGTTTGCCCTGGACCTGCCTTACAGATTTGTTTTCAGGCCCTGCTGCTGCAGGATTATACATTGACCTCACGCTGGATCGTCAGACAGCGAATTCAATACCGGGCCCGGTCCTACCTCACCTATAACACCGGCCGGCTGCGGCAATGGGAGTCCGAGACCCTGCAGCTGCCCCGAGGGTCAAATCCCCAAGCGGTGACGTTAGCCCGAAACTGGCGCGACGACTCGAACTCCCCATCCGATGTCGTCAACACCGCTCTGCGCTATTTTCAGAGCAACCAGTTCAGCTACACGCTGAATCCGCCGCCGCTCGGCAATGCGCCGGTTGATGAATTTCTCTTCAAAACCCGCAAGGGTTATTGCGAACACTATGCCTCAGCCTTCGCCTTTTTGATGCGAGCGGCCGGTGTGCCGGCCCGGATCGTGGCCGGATACCTGGGAGGTGAGATCAATCCCTATGGCAAATATCTGATCGTGCGGCAATCCGATGCCCATGTCTGGGTGGAAGTTTGGCTGCCGGACCAGGGATGGGTGCGGATTGACCCGACGCTGTCAATTGCCCCCCAAAGAGCCCGGCAGGGGGCAGCAGCAGCCCTGCCGCCCGAGGAGCGATCTACCCTCGAGGCCTTCAGCGGTTCCGGGCTGTTGTCCGAGTACTGGCTCAACCTGGGGCACGGCTGGGACGCGATCAACAATCAGTGGAACAAATGGGTGCTGGGGTACTCCGAATATACCCAGAAAGTGCTCTTAAATAAAATCGGGATGGGCTCAGGTACCTGGATGGGGCTGGCAGGCGCCGTTTTTCTGGGCCTTGGATTGACCGGTGTGTTGGCCGCTGCTTATTTTTTTCGATTTTCCGGCAAACTCATCAGCAAAACCGACGAGGTTCAGCAGGTATATTTAAGATTTTGCGGCAAGCTCGACCGTATCGGACTGGCCCGAAGGCCGTTCCAGGGGCCGCTGGATTTCAGCGAGATGGTGATAGCGGCGCGCCAGGACCTGAAAAAAGGCGTCGGAGACATCATTGCGCTGTATGTTGGTCTTCGTTACGCAAACGGCGGCTCCCGGGATGATCTCAGGCGCCTGAGGGTGCTCGTCAAGCAGTTCAGACCGTGAGACAGAAGACAGAAGACAGAAGACGGATGACGGAGGTCAGAAGACGGATGGCAGAGGACGGATGACAGAAGACAGAGGACAGATGACGGGTGACAGAATACGGATGGCAGATGACAGAGATCAGATGACGGATGACGGAAGACAGAAGACAGATTGACAATGGAGAATGCTGTTCTCTGTCCTCCGTCTTCCGTTCTCTGTCTTCTGTCCTTTGTGAGCTACCACCCGCCTCCCGGGAGAAAGCCGCAATCACGAGAGCCGACTGGGTCAGCCAGCGTTGTCTACGCTTGCGATGCCTGACATCGCAGCAGCTCTTTTTTTTCCCGGGTTCGATCAGCCCCAGGTAGAATTCCTTGACGTCGGTGTCTTTCCTATCAAAAAAATGGAACAATTCCAGAATATTATGAATAAATTGGTTTTGCCTGGATTTTTTCAAAAAAAAATTGAAAAAAATGCTTGACATGCCACATAGTGGTAGTGTATGTATTAATCACCCCTGTAAGAATGCTTCTTAACATACCTCAATGCCTCTCCCCATAGAGCGGCTCATATCCCCATGAGCCGCTTTTTTTTGGGCCGGATCCAAACAGGTTGATATCTATAGCCAAATACCGGCCGGCATCGCCTCATGTTTCGATCTTTCCGGATATCGGTGTTTTTAGCATTGACAAACAAACACCAGTTTTTTAATGTATCTAAATTTAAAATCTGAATGAATTTTATTTTTGAGAAAGGAGGCCATAATGAAAAAGACATTATGTTCGATCGCAATCCTGTTTGTCCTTATCCTAACCGTCCCCTCCATCGGCAGTGCGGCTGATGTGCGCGGTGTGACGGACACCGAGGTGGTGGTCGGGATTACGACACCGCTTTCGGGGCCGGCAGCGCTGTGGGGTATGACCGGACTGGGGGCCAGCCTGGGCCGATCACATCAATGCCCAGGGTGGGATTCACGGCCGCAAAATCAAGGTCATTTTGCAGGACGATGGCTATAATCCCGCCAAAGCCATGGCCAACCTGCGGCAGATGAAGAGCAAAGTGTTTGCGGTCGTCGGCCTGCTCGGTACGGCCATCGTTAACGCTTCCAAAGATTTCTTTGCCCAAAACAACATTCCCTTGATCACGGCCTACGGCGACGTCAGGATTTGGACCCGGGTTTCCCCCGAATCGCTGAAATATGCCTTTATTACCTACCCGGATTACGAAGATGAAGGGCAATACCTGACAACCTGGGCCGTCAAAAACCTGGGCAGCAAAAAAATCGCCGCCTTCTATCAGAATGACGACTACGGCAAGATGGGATTCGAAGGCGTCAAAAAAGGTCTGGCGGCCACCGGCGGCAGGGCCAAACTTGTCGGAAACGTTCCCTATGAAATCACCGAACGCGCCCTGAGTACCCATGCCCTGAAATTAAAAGAATCCGGAGCCGACACCCTGGTCATGTATGCTTCGCCGACCCACGGCGCCATCATCACCAAAACCATGGCCAAGGTCGGTTACGCACCCAAAGTCCTGGCCTCTTTTCCGCTGGCGGACGCCATTATGTATAAAATTGCCGGGCCGACCTGGGAAGGAACCTATGTCGGTATACCCGGCAACGTCGATCTGCCTGGCAGTGACCCGGCGGCCGACCGGGTGGCGGAGATCCTGGTGAAGTACAATCCCAAAGTCAAAGCCAGTACCTTTCTGGCTCTTTTCGGCGCGGCCTCCATGATGCAGCTGGCCGAGGGCCTCGAAAATGCCGGGCCGGATCTGACGCCCGAATCCTTGATTGCGGGTATGGAAAAAATTTCCGGATGGAAGCCCGAAAATCTGGGCGCACGGATCAGCTATGGTCCGGACCGCCGTCAGGGCAACAACGCCGTCCGCCTGGGACAGGCCAAAGACGGCAAAGTTGTCGGCGTTGAACCGTGGACTATTTTTCAGCCTCATTTTTAACACTATGGAACTGCTGAACACTCAGGGGCTGTCGATTAGTTTCGGGGGTATTCATGCCCTGCAGAACGTCAATCTCAAAATCAAACCGGAAGAAATCCTGACGGTGATCGGACCGAACGGATCCGGCAAAACAACGCTCTTTAACTGCATTTCCGGCGTATATCGCCCGGACCATGGTGAGATTTCCTTGGAAGGGGAGAGCCTGTTGGGGCTCTCCCCGGACAGGGTTGCGGAACGGGGGATTGCGCGCACCTTTCAAAACCTGCGTCTTTTTCTCCATATGACGGTCCTCGATAACCTGCTGCTGGGAAGACACATTAAATTCAGGCGTAATTCTTTTAATGCCTATCTGCGCAGGCGCGGCGAAGAACTGCGCCATCGCGAGGTCGTGGAAGAGATCATTGAATTTCTGGGCCTGCAGGCCTATCGGCAGATGCGAATTTCCGACTGTCCTTACGGTGTCCAGAAACGCTGCGAGATCGGCCGCGCCATCGCCATGGAACCGCGACTGCTCCTTTTGGACGAGCCCATTGCCGGTTTGACAGCCGAGGAGAAAGAGGAATCCGCCTATCATATTACTGAAATTCGCGGTCGCTATAAAACCGCCATCCTGCTGGTTGAACACGACCTTAAAATCGCTTCCCGCCTGGCGGACCGCATGATCGCTTTTGATCACGGCGAGTTGATAGCCGAGGGCAGTCCTGAGGAAGTCCAGCGCTCCCCGGCCGTCATTCAGGCCTATCTGGGAGACGAATAAGACGAATGGGGAAGTCGGAATGTGGAATGGGGAATGGGGAATGGGGAAGTGGGAATGTGGAATTCGGAATGGAGGATGGGGAATTGGGAAGGCGGAATGATGAATGTTGACAGTCTCGTAAAAAGCCGAAAAGCGACCTGTTTACGAGAGTGTTTAGTATTTGGTGTTTAGTGTTTAGTGGTTTAACATTTTGATATAAAGAGTGTAGTGTCAAACTAAATACCAAACACGAAACACCAAACACATGATGAACTCAGCTTTTTACGGATTCAACAATGTTTTAGGTTGAATGCGGAAATAAAATTCAGAATGCCTGCTGATCATCTTTCCGCATTCCGCATTCCGAATTAATGACAAAGTCATAAGATTTTAATGGCGATAATCCGCGAACTTGGTTAATCGCCTGAAGGAGATATCGCGTCGTGTCGTCTTTGCTGAAAATCGCCACCATTGAAACCCTTTATTATGACCGCATCTATGCGCTGCACGGGTTGTCTCTGGAAGTCAAGGAGAAGGAGATATTTACCGTCCTCGGGCCCAACGGCGCCGGCAAAACCACTTTGCTGAAAACCATCGCCGGATTGCTGAAGGATCAGCCCAAAAAGGGAACCATCGAGTTTATGGGCAAGCGCATCCATCGCCTGGCCCCGGAGCGGGTCTCCCGCTTGGGAATTGTTTATGTCCCGGAAGACCGGGGACTGTTCCGGGAACTGACGGTGCAGGAAAACCTGGAATTGGGCTGCTGGGGCCGCAAAGATTCACACCTGCAGGATGACTTCGATTTCATCTACGAGCTTTTTCCGATTCTCAGAGAACGCGCCGGACAGGAGTCGGAAACCCTTTCCGGCGGGGAACAGCAGATGCTCGCCATGGCCCGGGCTATGCTGCGCCGGCCCAAACTGCTGATGCTAGATGAACCCTCCCTGGGGCTGGCTCCCAAGGTTGCGCGCCAGGTCTACGACGCCCTGCTGAAGATCAGCCAGGCCGGAACAACCATCCTGCTGGTGGAGCAAAACGCCAAACTGGCTCTGGGTATCGCCACGTTCGGCTATATCATGGAATCCGGCCGCATTGTGCTCGAAGGCACCCCCGCCGAGCTCCAGGAAAATGAAGATGTGCAGGAACTCTATCTGGGAGTCGGCAAGGAGACCACTTCTCCCAAAGGCTGGCGGCTCTATAAAAAAAGGAGGACATGGTAATGGGGACCAAGGCAGCCACACTGCCGCATCTGTTTTTCAATCAGGTCAACGATCGCCGTCACCGAATTGCCCTGCGACGCAAAGAATTCGGTATCTGGAATCGCATAACCTGGGATGAATACGGCAAAATGGTCAAAAAGACCGCTGCCGCCTTGATCCAGGCCGGCTTGCAGCCCGGCGATCCGGTCGCCATTCTTGGCGACAACCGGCCCGAATGGCTTGTCTGTCACGTGGCCGCCATGGCCATCGGTTGCGTGACCTGCGGGGTCTATTCGACCAATGCACCCGAACAGGTCGCCTATGTGGTGGGGCATTCGGAATCCAAGCTGCTTTTCGTCGAAAACGAGGAGCAGGTAGACAAGGTTCTGCAGATTTATGGGGATCTTGAAATACTCAAAAAGGTCGTTGTCTGGGACCCCAAAGGTCTCTGGGGCTTTACCCATGAGGGGATCATTTTTTGGGATGAATTTCTCGAGCAGGGAATGGGATACCTGCAAGATTATCCGGCCTGCGTCAGCGAGCGCCTGGAGGATGTCGATCCCGGGCAGACCGCCATGATGATCTACACGTCAGGCACCACGGGCCGGCCCAAAGGCGCGATGATCAGCCATCATAACATTATCAGTCTGACGGAATCGCTCAACCGGGCCGTGGGCTTTAGGGGAGATGATGAATTGCTTTCCTATCTGCCGCTGGCCCACATATATGAAAATTTTCTTTCCGTATTCCAGGCGATTTACAACGGCGGCACCGTCAATTTTGTTGAGAGCATCGACACCCTGCCCCTGAATTTGCGCGAGGTGTCACCCACCATTTTTTGCAGCGTCCCGCGGATTTGGGAAAAGTTCATGTCCATGATCGAAATTCGCATGGCCGATTCTACCATCATCAAACGTGCCCTGTATCGCCTGGCCGTCAACGTCGGCCTGCGCTATGTCCGTACGGAAAAAAAGTCCGGCCAGCGCCTGCTGTGGGGCCTGGCCTACTGGCCGCTTTACGCCCTGGTACTCTATCATTTGAAGCGGCAGCTGGGTTTGGAGCGGGTCCGCTACGGCGTCTGCGGTGCCGCCCCTGCTTCACCGGAGCTGTTTGAATTCTACAACGCCCTGGGGGTGCCGCTGCGCGAGGGCTACGGCCAGACCGAATCCACCGGGGTCATTGCCATTCAGGGCATTGACAATCCGCGCCTGGGATATGTGGGTGAACCGCTTCCGGGGGTGGATGTCAAAATTGCCGCGGACGGCGAGATTCTGGCCCGGGGCGAAAACGTTTTTCAGGGGTATTTTAAGAATCAGGAGCTGACCGCCGAAACCATAAAAGACGGTTGGCTGCATACCGGCGATGTCGGTGCCTTGGAAGACGGGCATCTCAAAATCCTGGACCGCAAAAAGGATATCATCATCACGGCCGGCGGGAAAAACATTACCCCGGCGTTTATTGAAAACAAGCTGAAATTCAGCTCCTATATTCAGGATGCCGTTGTAATAGGGGATCGACGCAAATTTCTGACCGCCCTGATTTTGATCGACGAGGATAATGTCACCAAATACGCCCAGGACAACCGCATCCCCTTTACCACCTTTGCCGATTTAACCCAGAATGATGAAATTCAGAAACTGATCAACCAAGAAGTGCTGGAAATCAATAAAAACCTGTCCAAGGTCGAAACGATCAAAAAATTCGCGCTGCTGCCCAGGCGGTTTTACGAGGAAGACGGCGATGTGACGCCCACCAAAAAGGTCAAGCGGGCTTTTCTGGAAAAGCGTTATGCGGAGATGATCGATAATATGTATAAAAGATAGAAGACAGATGTCAGAGGATTATAGGTCGTATAGGTCGTATAGGTCTTATAGGACCTATTCAATCGAGTAAACAACGACAATTTCACGATAAGATGAGATAGTCCAGCAATACTGACAAAGCTCGAAGGTAAACAACATGGATCTGATAGAAAGTTATAAGGAGGAACTTCAGCTTATTCGCAAACCCTGGACCCGGGTCTGGGTGGGCGCTTTTGTGCTCTGCCTGATCCTGCTGCCCTGGTTTGCGCCGGAACACCTTACCTTCATCGCCACCGTTATTTTTATCTACAGCATCGGCGCACAGGGTCAGAACCTGCTCATCGGGTATACCGGACAGATATCATTCGGTCAGGCCGGCTTTCTGGCCATCGGCGCCTTCACATTCGGGCACATGAACCAGTGGGGCTTTGCCTGGCCGTTTGGGGTCCTCGCAGCCGGCATCCTGGCGGGGGGTTTCGGCATCCTGGTCGGCTTTCCATCACTGCGCCTCAAAGGACCTTACCTCGCCATCGTTACCATGGGCTTCGGTATCGCCGTTTACCAGATTTTTGTCAACTCCGAGACGCTGTCCGGCGGTCGCATGGGATTGATGATCAATCCGCTGACGCCCCTGTTCGGTATGTCGGACGTGGTCTACAATTATTATTTTAATTTCCTGATTGCCCTGGCATTCACACTGCTGTCTTATAATATCATTTCTTCTTATATGGGCCGTGCTTTCATCGCGATTCGCGACAACGATATTGCGGCAGAGGTTCTGGGCGTCAATTTAACCCGTTATAAACTGCTGTCGTTTGCCATCAGCTCTTTTTACACGGGGGTCCAGGGGGCGCTTTACGGCCTGCTGCTCGGATATCTCGAACCCCACATGTTCACATTCATGGAGTCCATTACCCTGTTTGTAGCGGTGATTATCGGCGGACTGGCGTCAATCGAAGGCTCTATTATGGGGGCGGCATTTGTGATTCTGGTGCCCCAGCTGTTCAGCGAATACAAGGAAATGGTACCGGTGGTCTTCGGGACTACCATCCTTTTGGTTTTGATTTTCGAACCGTTGGGATTAAACGGACGCTGGTTGAAAATGAGGTTGTATTTTCGCAACTGGCCGTTTCGGTAGGGCGATCTGCTCTATAATGACGGATAAAAACTATCGGTGCGTATAGGGCGATATCTCGTTTTTTAGTAAGAGACGCGCGATTCTGGATACTGGATGCTCGATTCTGGACACTGGATACTCGATGCTGGATACTCGATAAACGACCGCGAAGTCTGGCTTTCATCGAGTATCGAGTAGCGAATATCGAGCAGCACTTAAAATTAACTCGGAATTTGCTAACATGCGTGAGAGATCAGAAGCGAACTGAATCTGGAGAACAGAACCAAATGTCCAATTTCATGCAATACCTGGTATCCGGTCTTTCCACCGGCAGCATTTATGCCCTGGTGGCCCTGGGGCTGGCGCTGATATACCGTTCAACCCGGATCTTGAACTTCGCCCATGGCGATATCACCACAGCGGGCACTTTTTTTGCCTTTATGTTGATCGGGCTCGAGCTGCCGTTTATCGTCACCTTTGTGCTGGCCTTGTTGTTTGGCGCCGGCCTGGCCATGGCCTTTTATTTTTGTGTCCTGATACCGGCCCAGCGCCGCGAAGCCAATCAGTTGAGCCAAATCATTTTGACCCTAGGGTTGGGCCTGATCCTTCAGGGATTGGTATCCTATTTCGGGGGCACCGAACCCCAGGACTTTCCGTTTCCGTTGTCCGACATAAAGACCTACTCCATCGGTACCGTCGTCATCAGCCAGTTGAGTATCGGCACCATCGGTGTCGGCCTGCTGGTCTGCGTGCTCTTGTATCTGCTGGTGCAAAAAACACGTCTTGGACTGGCCATGCGGGGAACTTCTGAAAATCTGCCGGCCGCCCAGACCATGGGAATCCCCACCCGTCAGATCCTGGCTTTGAGCTGGGGCTTGGCCGCCCTGCTGGGAGTGCTGGCGGGCTTGTTCCTGGCGCCTTCCTTTCTGCTGGATCCTTTCTTCATGCTGGAACCGTTTCTGAAAGGGTTTGCAGCCGCCATTCTGGGCGGGCTCAACAGCCTGCCCGGAGCCATCGTCGGGGGTGTGATTATCGGAGTGTCCGAAAGCCTGGCCGGCGGCTATATTTCCGTGGCTTTCAAGAACACCCTGGCCTTTCTGATCATCATTCTGGTTTTGCTCGTGCGCCCGGAGGGCTTGCTGGGCAAAGAATTCAAGGAACGAGTTTAGCGGGTTGCGGGTCGCGGGTTGCGGGTTGCGGGTCGCGGGTTGCGGGTTGCGGGTTGCGGGTCGCGGGTTGCGAGATACGGGTTGCGGGTTGCGCGTTACGGGTTACGAGTATCTCGATTGCGGATTTTAGATTAATCATTGAAATCTGTTTTTATACCTCACTGATGCTAAAAAGATAAAATCAGGCTCCCAGCCGGTTCTAATGACGATTAACAGGCAACGGACTACACCTAAATGATCGCTTTGCGCTCATTTAGGGTATGAGCTGTGAGCTTGGACCTGCCATTCCCGCATGAAAATTTTCTCCCTTTGTGATTCTGTTGGATCTGTTGCCGGCTGATGAACTCCCTATTTTTTGACAATTGGAGTTCCATGATATATAAACTACCCAATTTGAAAGGAACCCAAGTCGATCCTAAAACCCTAGTTGTGGATTTTCCGCTTTGGCGCAATCATCAATTCTAAAAAGGAGAAACGGATAATGCAAAAAAAATGGACAATCCTGGTCCTGGCCGTTGCACTGATGGCAATCTTCTCGCTGGCTGCCTGCACCAAAAAAAAGATAAGCTCTGAAGCTGCGAGACCGACGACGGCAGGCGCTGAAGATGAAACGCGCCGCAGGGCCGAGGAAGAAGCCAGACAACAAGCGCTGAAGGAGGAAACGCTCAGGGAGGAACGCCTGAGGGCGGAGCAGGCCCAAAAGCGGACCGAAAGGTCAGTATTCGAAAACGAGGATATTTATTTCGAATTTGACAGTATCCGCTTGAGTCCGGAGGCCCAGGAAATATTAGCTCAGAAAGCCGCCTGGCTGCGCATGAATCCCAGGGCCAGGGTGACCATAGAAGGTCATTGCGACAACCGCGGAACCAATGAATATAACCTTGCGCTGGGCGAAGGCCGCGCCCAGAGCGCCCAGGCTTTTCTGGTCGATCTCGGCATCGAGGCCTCGCGGATGACTACCCTCAGCTATGGCGAGGAGCGCCCCATTGCGCTCGGACAGGACGAGGAATCCTGGGCCAGAAACCGACGTGCGCACTTTGTGATTGAAGAGTAAACATGTTAACCGTTCAGGGTTCAGGGGTTCACAGGTTTTTAACCATGCCATAGCGGCTATCACACTTCAAACCTGTCAAATCGCTTTGTTTATCCTGCTATTTTCTTCAGGGCCAATGCCGAGCAATCAGCGGTTCAGCTTCTCTAACCTTTGACTTTTTACGATTCCATCAACCTTTGAACCCTGAACCCTAAACCTTGAACCTTTGATTTGCATGCCCCTAAATTCCATCGCCTATTTTGTTTCTTCCCACGGATTTGGCCACGCCGCCCGCTCAGCGGCAGTGATGCAAGCCGTTGCGGAACATGACCCTTCGATACGGTTTGAGATTTTTACAGCCGTGCCGGCTTGGTTTTTCAAAGAATCGTTGTCTGCTCGTTTCAACTACCACTACGTGTTGACCGACTTCGGGCTGGCTCAAAAAACACCTTTTTATTCCGATCTCAAAGACACGCTGGGTAGATTGGATGCCTTCTACCCGATCAGCCGAACGCTTCTGGATGACATATCGGCCAAGGTCCGGCGGCTCAACTGCAGGCTCATCATCTGCGATATCGCGCCGCTGGGCCTGTTGGTCGCCGCAAACCTTGCCATTGCGTCCGTTCTAGTGGAGAACTTCACCTGGGATTGGATCTATCGACAGTATGCCGACATAGAACCAGGCATCACTCGGCATATCGCCTATTTTTGAGTCGGCGGACTACCATATTCAAACCGAACCGGTCTGCCGCCGCCGGGAGGCTGACCTGCTGAGCGCGCCCGTCAGCAGGAAACCCAAAATGACCAGGTCCCAAATCCGAGGTCGACTGGGTTTGCGCGATGATGAAAATGTGATATTGATTACCACGGGCGGCCTGCCGCAAAGCTACGATTTTATCCGCAAGCTGGATGTGTCGGGGCAGATCACTTTCGTGATGCCGGGTGCCGGACCCGGTGAGGAACGATACGATAATCTGATTATTCTGCCCCATCATTCAAAATTCTATCATCCGGACCTGGTCAACGCCGCTGATGCCGTTATCGGCAAGGTCGGGTACAGCACACTTGCGGAAGTATTTCACAGCGGGATCCCATTCGGATATGTTGCCCGCGAGAATTTCAACGAGTCGGGACCGCTGGTGGACTTTGTCGAGCGGGAAATGTCGGGCCTGGCGGTGACGGAACCTCAGTTTCATGACGGCAGCTGGATTTCTATAACTGGGAAGCTGTTGGAGCTTCCCCGTGTAGGTCGAAAAATAACCAACGGCGCCGAGCAAGCCGGCGAGTTTATCTCTGCATTAATATGATAAGAAAGATAATATCAGGTGGACAAACGGGCGTCGATCAGGCCGCCCTGGACGTGGCAATCAAGTTGGGAGTCACCCATGGGGGCCGGATACCAAAGGGACGGCGCACCGAAAACGGTCCCTTGCCGCAAAAATATAGGCTGAGGGAAACCCGGAGCTCCAATTATGCCGTGCGCACCGAAAGAAACGTTCAGGATGCCGACGCAACCCTGATCATCTCCCATGGACCGCTGACCGGCGGTTCCGAGTACACCCGGGAAATGGCGGTCAAGCACGACCGTCTCTGGATCCACATCGACCTCAACCAGATGGCTGCATTTCAGGCAGCCAGTACCATCAACCAGTGGATCCTGCAACATAAGATCGAAGTTTTGAATGTGGCCGGCCCGCGGGCCAGCAAAGAACCGACCATCCATAAAGAGGTATCGGATATACTGGAAAGCGCCTATTATCTCGGCCTGGCCGAGACCAGCATGTCCGGCGCCGGCAAAATGGAAGACTTGCTGCAGTCCCAGGCAGAACCACCTTCGTCGGCACCCCGAACCATCGACGAGGCCGTTGAGCGTCTGTTGTCGAATATGCCTTTAAAGGATAAAATCTCAGTCGCCAATATGTCTGCGGTGGAATTGCCCAACCTCCATGTAACCTTGGGCGCTTATGTCCTGGATAATTTCGACCTCCTGTCAGGAAATTGGGAATTGATGAAATCATGCCGGGCGAAGTCCAAAACCGCCCTGCAGCATAATGAAGATGCCGTCGGTATCATTCTGGATGCCCTCTGGGAAGAGTTGAGAAAGACACACAAACTGCGCGTCGTCAAATAAGGTTTCCGGTTTCAGGTGTCGGGTTTCGGGATAGAGCATTTGCACGCTTTCGGTTGTCAGGAATTATGTAATTGAGGGATTCGGGGATTGAGGGATTGGGGGGATTCAGGGATTGAGGGATTCAGGAATTCCTCAATTAAAGCCTGCTGACACCCGATACATGACACCTGACACCCGACACCTGAAACCAATAGCAGGGATCAAATCCTTTGCAAACTTTAAGCAACTAATCCGAGTGAGAGCGATTACTTATGACTGACATCTACCGCCGTTTGGCCAAACATCTCGAAGACATGATCATGGGTTACCCCTATAACGAAGCCCTGCTTGACCTTCTCAAAGAGATGTTCAGCCCCGTTGAAGCTCAGGTCGCCCTGGCCATACCCAATGATTTGGAACCACTGCAAGTTGTCAGCCCCCGGCTCGTGGCGGCGCGCTCCGATTTGCCGCAGGCCACGGTCACGGAGGCACTCCAGGCACTGGCCGGCCGTAATATGCTGTACACCCGCCAAACAGGCCGAGGGGAAACCGGCTTCGCCCTGCTGCAGGTCGGCTACGGAATTCCCCAGGCATTTTTCTGGGGCGGACAAAATGATGACAGGGCCCGGCGCATGGCCCAACTCGTACTTAAGTATTTTTCGGTGCCGACGACCGGAGCCGTCTACGGGGGAGCATCGACCAAGACCTACAAGTACAGTCCGGCCAATGTCAGCATTGACATCGAAATGCAAGGGGTGATGCCCAACGAGCAGATGGGACCGATTGTGAAGGCGGCCACTAAAATCGCCGTGGCTCACTGTCCCTGCCGGATGCAGGCCAATATCATGGGCCGAACCGATTGTCATCACAGCCTGGAAGTGTGCATCAAGTATGACGAAATGGCCGAGTTTGTCATTGGAAAAGGGCTGGCGCGGGAGATTTCGCAAGACGAAGTCCTTAAAATTCTGGCGGACAGCGAACGGCAGGGATTGGTTCACATGGTGGACAACACCCAGGGGCAAGTCCAACATACCTGCAACTGCTGTGGCCACTATTGCTGGAATGTAGGGATTATCAGACGTCGTAAAATTCCCCGGGATGCGCTCATGGCAGTCTATTTTATACGCCAAACCGATTTGGATGAATGTATCGGCTGTGGTGCCTGTGCAGATATTTGCCCGGTGGATGCCGTAAACATGGTTGACGAGCTTCCCGATGTCGATCAAGACTGGTGCATCGGCTGCGGGGTATGCGCAGTGTCCTGTCCGGCTGAAGTTATCTCCATCAAGCGCCGTTTAGAGAGCCAAGCACCGGAATCTTTTGCTGCCCTGCATCGACAAATTAAGACAGAAAAAGGGCTGTAATAATCCCCTTGATGCCGTTAAGCTTATCGAATCAGTCCAATCCGGATTACATCACCCTAAAACCGTCGGGACTGCCGGGCGTTTTTATCGGCGGCGCTTACCATCCCCTTCGCTGTGATTAGCCGCCAGCCAGCGGTCCGGAGGGGTTATTTTCCAGACGGAGACAGCCAGGGCGGGGATCTTCCTGAATTCTCCGTAACAATAGTGTGAAAATAATGTAATAACAGTATGAATTTTTTTACATAGTTATTATGCCAACCTACATCCGGTTCGACCGCTATTGACTCTAACTGCCTAAAATTACTTGACACCAAAATCCCATTTCCACTGGCACAGAGTTTGCTTATCAATCTTTCTCAAGCAGCGACCAAAATCATTGAGCCCGGTTCTGAATTATCCCGTTATCAATCCGGCAACTAGCCTGAATATTTCATAAAAAAGAAGCAAAACCTCCTATAATTTGTTATATATCAATTGCTTAGATTGAAAAACAAAGGAGGTTTTGCCGTGACAAAATGTAACACAGAAACCATCGAATTTACAAGCT